>WLWF01000349.1_pt1 | contig 45287 bp, 32 predicted proteins | sample 6718331 | NCBI WGS metagenome assembly WLWF01 (sample SAMN12718692, study PRJNA515312) | sponge metagenome | isolation source: marine sponge | host: Mycale hentscheli | place: New Zealand: South Island, Marlborough, Capsize Point | collected 2003-05-01 | reverse complement strand
AAGTAAACTTCTCGCTCGACTTGCATGCCTAATCCACGCCGCCAACGTTCATTCTGAGCCAGAATCAAACCCTTCAATTGATTGGCTTATTTCTGCCGAAGCAGATGTATTGCCGAACCGGATACCATTGCCGCAAAGCAATGAATATCGAAGGCTCATTCTGTACTTTAAATAGTTTCATTCCCACCTGTTACCCAACAAAAGCAAAAGCTTATGCAAGGTGCCCTTCGGCAAAACAGGCGGTGCCGGTCACGATCGCGTGCCGGCCGAAACCGAAAGAGATTAACAACCAAATTGTCAAAGATCATTTCCGGTACTGCAAAAGCAATCCCGGAAACATTGAAAGATAACAGCCAATCCGCAAGCGTCAACCTGCTCTAAAAAAATTGGTTTATGGCGGCTGCTCATTCGGGAGACGCTTCGTGATCTACCCACGTATCAGAATCGATATATTAGGGTCTTTATCGCAGGAAACAACACGAAATCAATCGTCTCGTTCAGCCTCAAGGGTGAGAGGAACATCGAGGTGGTGCCCCTGCCTCTCAACCCCAATCAGCACCCGGTCACCTGGATTCTTCGACTCGATGGCCGTCAGAAAGTCGTCGACTGTATCGATCGCAGCATTATCGACGCCAACAATAAGATCTGCATTTGATCGATCGACTCGCTCGAACTCCGCCACAAAGGGCCCCTGACGACGACTTTCACGGACCACGCGAAAACCTCGAATACCAGCACGTTCGGCGGCACCGTCAGGTGAAAGTGTCGCAACCAAGAGCCCTCTCTCTGTTTGATACACACGCGTGATTCCTGCATCTGGGCGAACGACGCGGCCGCTCGTGATGAGTTGGGGAACGATTCGCCCGAGTGTTCCGACTGGAATTGCAAAGCCTACTCCAGAACTCTGTCCTGTCCGGCTCGCAATTGCAGTCGTCATACCAATAAGCAAACTTCCCGAATCAAGGAGTGGCCCACCCGAGTTCCCCGGATTAATCGCCGCATCTGTTTGTATTATTGATTTAATTGTTCTTCCTGCACGAGTAGGTAGTGATCGATTCAGACTTGAGATGATTCCTGTTGTCAAAGTTCGCTCGAGACCAAACGGATTCCCGATTGCAAAGACTTTCTGACCGACTTTTAAGTCGTTTGATGAGCCAAACTGTACTGGTGCCAATAGTTCAGCAGGTGCCTCAACTCGCAGTACAGCAACATCCGTCACAGGGTCGACACCGACTAATGATGCATCATGCGAGGACCCGTCATACAGCACAGCCTGAATTTCCTGAGCACCCTCAACAACATGAAAATTTGTGAGTACATGACCTTGCTTATCAATGACGATGCCAGACCCAGCACCTTCTGATGGACTTTCCATTAGAAAGAAGCCGGTGGCGACCGTCGCCTTCGTGTTGATATTTATCACACTACGGTTACTGGACTCATACACATTAATGTTGGTCTTTTCTTCCGCAGTGAGTTGCCGCTGCGGTCGGTTATCAGAACCGATCGGTGCCGCAAGTACGTAGCGTGAGCATGGGGCCTCTCCAAAGCAGAGCCCAAGAAGAGCTGTAACGAGTCCGACTGTATTGGAACCGAACCTAAAAATCGAATTTTTATTCATTTTTGACCAATTTATTCCTATGAACCCAAGCCAGTCCTGCGTGGAAACCCAGTTCGAGATTGTAAAATGCTGTCTCAAAAGAGACCCTAAACCCGCCGTAGGAGTTTGCTCAAGCCGAAAAACTTGAAAATAAACCGATTTTTCGCAGGAATCGACATTGGCGGCAGCGGGCTGTGAAAATATCATCCAATTTGAAGAGAGGTGTGGTTCGTGGTCTGATTATTGAGAGACCGGGTTGAACCGCACAGTCCAAATACTCGCTAAAGGTCTATTCATGCACCGCTGCCTATCGTCTCATCACCGCGGGTTGCTTGCAATCTGCTCCCGCACTGCGGTCAGGCTGCTGGCAACAGCAGCAATTTGCTTCACCGCAACTGTATCGACGGCAACCGATGCCACCGTCACTTTGACACGTGCAACTCATCAGGATAAATCTGTACCCGCCGTCACTGCCGTTGGCCTGCAAGCAACCGGCACGAGTGGCGAAACTGCTGCTACTCGGATTTGCATCTTGGTAGACACTTCGGCTAGCCAAAGCGGAGTGCTCCAACAGCAATCCCTCGAAGTTGTTCGTGGGCTCCTCAGTACCATCCGGCCAAATGACCGTGTTCTACTTGCAGCTGCCGACACAACTTTTGCATCCATGATGACTGATTTTGAAGAAGTTCAAAGCAGCGCGGTCGTCGATGCACAAAATACGCTTGCTGATCGAACGCCACTGGGCAACACAAACCTGCTCGAAGTGCTCCGTTCGGCTCTTGAACCTCTCGGAACAGAATCGGGGCCAGCAGCAATTCTTTACATTGGGGACGGCCCTGGGTTAACTGGCATTCTTCCAGAAGATTTTGCACTTACGGTCGCTGCTCTTCGGGATAGTCGCGTGTCTTTCTCAGCTGTCACCATTGGAACGAAGGTTAACTGGCCCTGCCTTGCTGCGCTCGCAGCAGAGACCGGTGGAAACGTTGTCCGCCCCAATGCCACACTTACAGCCAGCCAAGCCGGCGAGTCATTAGCTCCTCGGATAGTCGCGCCCATCCTCTGGCCTGACGACCAAACACTTTCGGTAACGTCGTCAACAAAAGATGCAGCCGTGGCAATGCTCCCTTTCCGAATGCCACCTCTTCGTCATGACCGAGAATCTTTTGTACTACTTTTGGGTCCCCTCGACCGTAATGTTCTTGAGATTTCTACAGAAATGACGCCACTTTCAGATCACCCTGACGCTTGGAGTAATGTTGCCCTCCGTTTTGAAATACCTGAACAACAACCGTCTAGTGACAATGCCTTTCTCGAACAACTCGCCCGAAACGCATTTGATACCGGGGGCATCTTCTTGCCACTCCTCGGGCGAGATGGGCTCAACCTTACTCGCTCTGCAATCCGAAGCGAGGCTGCTTCGTTGGCCCAACTTTCTCGACAAGCAGAGGCCACCGGAGCTCATGACGCCGCTTCACGTTTGGCTGCTGCCTCGCTCAGGCGAGATCCGGATAATACTGATGCGGCAATTGTTCAAGCTGCAGTCATGCAGAGCAAGGAATCAAGCGAAGCTGCCCAGGTTGTTCCTGTTGCGGAAGAAGCAGATGCCCCGGCAGTAGAATTCGGGACACCAGACACGCTGAAGCAAGAGGAACCAAAAACGCTTCCACAACCGATCGATAATGGCTTTGCAGGCCTCGACGGACCTCAGGAAGAACTCCAGGAGATTCAGTCGCGACGAAAAATTCGTGGCCAAATACTGGAGCGTGAAACTGCCGTGGTGCTTCGTGACGCCCGCCATTTAATGGGAACCGACCCTGATGCAGCTCGTATTGAACTGAAAAACCTACAACTCCGAGTTCGAAATTCGGCTGATATCGAGGACGCTTTACGAGGCCGACTCAATCGACAAATTGAAATAAGCCTGCGGGAATCAATTGTTCGTTCACGTGAAAAAATCGAAAGAGACATCTCGAAAGAACGGGCCGAAGCGATTGGCCGAGAACGTGCTCGTGTTGCTGGTGAACTCCAACGTCGTGAGGACAAATTTAGTCAGCTGAGCAAGCGATATCGTGCTCTTGTGGAGGAAGGAATTCGAGTTGGCTACCAACAGCCAACTCGCAACTTTACTGAAGCCGAGCGAGACGTCAGTGTTGAAATGGCACTTGAGGCACCGGCTCTCTATGCAAACCAGGGGGTACCGGTAACGGCGAGAACACTTGCTCGACAGGCACCGCTTGTCGCAGGAATTCTTGATTATCACACCAAAAACACGCGATTCCGACGAGAAATGCAACGCGGATTCATGGACTCGCTTCAACTTGCTGATATTACTGCAATTCCATATCCCGATGAGCCACCAATCATCTATCCTGCTCCTGATAGGTGGGAAAAAATTTCAGAGCTACGGGAAAAGTACAAGTCTGTTGACCTTGGTGGCACCTCAGAGACAGAAGCTAAAATCTACAAGGCTCTCGAGGAAGATGTGAGTCTGGATTTCGGTGGTGGTGCATCCCTTCGAGAGTTTGAAGTCACTCTGCAGGATACTCTTGGTGTTCCAGTGAAGCTTGATGACCGGGTTCTTGCAGGAGAACTTGGCCTCGACGTCAACGAGCCCGGTGCTATCCAGGGAACGTACAGTGGCGTCTCTGCCCGATCCGCACTTCGTCGCCTGCTGTCAAATGTTTTTGAGACTCCACTCACATACGTTATTCGGGACGAGATATTACTTATCACAGACAAGCAATATGCCGCAGACAATTACCTTTCAATCAAAGTGTACCCGGTTGCTGACCTTGTGATTCCAGTGAACCCAAACTCTGGAGTGAATCCATTCCAAAGTGGTGGTGGGCTTGGAGGTGCCGGTGGCATCAACAGTGGCCAAGGCGGTGGCATCCAAGCAGGCGGCGCTGGTGGCGGAATGGGTGGCGGCATGGGCGGCGGCATGTTTCAGGTTGCCGATGCCCAGGCGGCGGTGTCATCTGGGGCTTCAACTGGTAGCCAAGGATCGACTGATGATCGACCACGAGCGACCAAGACCTCAAAAGCAAATTTTTCAGAGCAGTCGGTTCCTCTCGAAGAACTTGCATTGCCCGAATCTATGCTTGAATCTGATGATCTGCGAAAAGAACTCTCTCAGTACCTCGGACCCGCTCCGGGCCTCGTCATCGATGCAACTGGGCTTTCTGTCGAAGAGCTTGCAGTACGACTTGCCCGCATCCGAGCAACAGCAGCGGTGCTTGGGCGGTCGAATCGTTTCGATCTCGCGGCAAATCTTCTCAGTGCGACGATCTCGACCGGACACGCAGAACCATGGATGTATGAGTCTCTTGCATTGGCTTTAGAAGGTGCCGGTCGACCTCGTGCAGAAGTCGAACGCGCCCTCCTCTCAGCTGCTGATTTGGCCTCGACACCAATTGATCTTCTCTCACTGGCAAGTTATCTGGCGCGACTTGGATCAAGGAAAGAGTCTCTTCGCATCTGTAAGCAGGTTGCTATTTTGGAACCTGATTGTAGAGAAGCCTATGTTTTGGGCTTTAAACTTGCTGCCGAGCTTGATGAGCCGGACTCTTTGCGGTGGACGTGCGCAGGCGTCCTTGCGCAGGAATGGCCGTTAAGCCAGAAAGATCTTGCAACTCGTGCCGCGCGACTTGCGAAATCCACCATCGAAAAACTGGCATCTGATGGCAAAAACGACCAAGCCGAATATTTTCAAAAAGTCATTGATGCAGCGCTCGTAAGAGATATTGATTTGAAATTAACGTGGAACGGAGACGCAGACATTGATTTGATTGTTGAGGAGCCGCCTGGAACCGTGTGCTCACTTGCTTCACCTCGATCAAACTCAGGCGGTATTCTGCTTGGAGACAACGAAGCCGGTTTGTCGAATGAGACCAGTGGATTCAAAAGAGAACGATATGTCGCCACTGCAGCATTCCCCGGTACGTACAAGGCACTTGTACGACGCATTACTGGTGACGTTACCGCCGGCATCGTGACTGCCGAACTAACACTTTATAAGGGCACGCCTTTTGAAGAGACCATGAAAAAACAGTTGCCCGTTGTTGGTGATGACATGCTTTTCACAATTGAATTGCCCTCTGGGCGCCGCCGTCAACCGGTCATTGAAGCAAAAGTGGCACAAGACGTTCTGGTCCAGCAAGAGTTAAGCAAAACAATTCTTGCTCAACAATTAGCTGCCTTGTCCAGTGACGATGCTGTTGAATCACTTTCAGACACGCGCCCAAAAACACAGACCCCGGGTGGCATTCAACGGCCGTTTACAACAGGTAATGCCGTAGGCTACCAGCCCATCATTACGACACTTCCTGAAGGAACAAATCTCCAGGCGATGGCGGTCATTTCGGCAAACAGAAAGTATGTCCGAATTACCTCGACGCCATTATTCTCTGGAGTTGGGCAGGTCACTACTTTTAATTATTCCAGCGGTGCCGGCGGAACAGGGGGTGCCGGTGGTGGCGGAATGGGTGGTGGCATGGGTGGCGGACAGCAAGGGGGCGGCGGTATGGGCGGCGGAATGGGCGGCGGAATGGGTGGTGGAATGGGTGGCGGACAGCAAGGTGGCGGTGGAATGGGCGGTGGAATGGGCGGTGGTATGGGCGGCGGAATGGGAGGCATGGGCGGTGGTGGCGGAATGGGTGGCGGAATGATGTAGTTGGATAGCCACCACAATCACATAGCGTGGGTCACTCCGTAGGGTGTTCAATACTTGCTGAACTTTATTGCTGGTTCGATTGCTTCTAAGGCTGAACAAACTCCAGATCTACTTTTTTCCGAAGCATCGTTCTCGCAAAGCCTACAAAACGTACAACAGCACTCTTGTTCAATAATGAGACTATTCGAATGGCTAGCTTTGGAGTAATTCTTGTAGCCGCTGGAAAAAGCAGCCGTTTTGGTGACGCTAATTATAAAAAGCCCTTTGCTCCACTAGCCGGACGGTCTGTTTGGTTGCACGCTGCAGAGAAATTCCTCGACCACGATGATGTGAAACAGGTTGTCATCGTCATTGCACCAGAAGACCGTGAGTACTTCATGGATAAATTTGGTGCTGATATTGCATTCCTCGGTATCAAAGTCGCTGAAGGTGGAAAGTATCGATCGGACTCTGTATTCAGCGGCTTCGCTGCATTAAAGAAAGAAATTGAGTTTGTCGCAATTCATGATGCCGCACGGCCGTGTCTTGCAACCCGATGGATCGATGATGTATTTAAGGCAGCCGTTTCGACGGGAGCCGCTATTTTGGCAACACCTGTTGTAAGCACGCTCAAGCGGACTGACGAGCAGCAGTGCATCGACGACACTGTCGACAGAACAAATCTTTGGGAAGCACAGACGCCTCAAGTATTTAGCCGTACCTTACTTGCCGACGCTTTTGAAAAAGACACACAGCGAACCGCTACAGACGAAGCGCAAATGGCCGAGGCGGCAGGACACACCGTGACAGTAGTCAATGGCTCACCAATGAATCTCAAAATCACTTCAAAAGAAGATGTTCGGCTCGCTGAACAAATTTTAAAGGTATTGCCAAAGCCGAGCTTGAACAACCAGGCTCATCCCTTTTCTGGGAGTGACATCTGGCGGTAGTTCAAAACCCACCAATCAAGGCCTATGTCCAAAAACCTCATCACTGATTTCACAGAACGCGGATTAGTACACCAAACCACAGACACCGACAGTCTGCACGACTGGCTCGCAACACCTGGAAGGCGGATATACGCCGGCTTTGACCCAACCGCAGACAGTCTTCATGTAGGACATCTTGTCGCTATTATTTTACTGCGTCGGGTGGCTCGCGCTGGTCACGAACCCATTGCGCTCATTGGTGGAGCCACCGGTATGATTGGCGATCCAAGTGGGCGAAGTGAAGAGCGGAATCTTCTCTCACACGAAGCACTCGCTGAAAATATTGCAGCGGTTGGAAATCAGATAAAGGGCCTCCTGGAATCAACCAATCAAACGATTCATATTGTCAACAATGCCGATTGGATGCGGGGGGTTGGATATCTGGAATTCCTTCGTGATGTTGGCAAGCATGTCCCACTTTCCCAAATGCTTGCGAAGGATTCAGTAAAAAGTCGCCTCGATCGTGAAGGTGGCCTCTCCTACACCGAATTCAGTTACATGCTCCTTCAGTCGTGGGACTTCGTGCACCTGGCAGATGAATACGACTGTTGCGTCCAAATTGGGGGTAGCGACCAATGGGGCAATATCACTGCAGGTATTGAACTTGGGCGGCGATTACGAGGCCTCGATCTACATGGAATTACATGCCCACTTTTGACAAAGGCTGACGGTTCGAAGATGGGTAAAACTGCAAGCGGTGCAGTGTGGCTAGACCCCTCGCGAACAAGCCCTTACCGTTTCTACCAGTACTGGATGAACCTCAGCGACAGTGATGCACAGACATGTTTACTCAGGCTCACTGAACTGCCACTCGAGGAATGTCAGTCGCTCATACAAGAACAGGAAACAAATCCTGCTGGTAGAGCGATGCAGCGACGACTTGCGGAGGAACTCACTCAACTTGTCCACGGCCCCGATGGTCTCTATACAGCGCAACAGGCTACCGCCGCTTTTTTCGGGGGAGCAATCGACAACCTCACCGACGACGCACTGGCGGAAATTTTTGCTGACGTTCCAAGCCATCAATTCTCTTTCGAGACGCTCTCTGGTGAAGGGCTTCTTCTTGTAGAGGTGATGACAGCCACGAAACTTGTCGCAAGCCGGTCAGCAGCTCGTCGCACGATAGAACAAGGCGGAGCATACGTAAATAACATCAGAGTATCCGATTCGGCATATCGCATCACCGCTGCCGATTTGGCCGGGAGAACAGCCCTCGTATTGCGATCTGGAAAGAAATCATATGCCCTCGCACGATTCGAATGAAAAGCAGTTCCTCCAGATCCATAAAAATTCTTCGCAATCCATTGAGACGCGCACTCACACAAGGAGCATCTCCTGATGTCATCAAGGCACTTCGCCATACTCATTGTCACGACACTTTTGGCAGTCCCTTTCGCGAACGTCATTCACGCCGAGGTACCTAAATCGACGAATGAAAAAGTCTCACTGAAAGATCGCCTCGTCACAGGCTTACGTGCAACAAGACCCGAAGACATCGAGTATTGCGAACGAGTTGCAAATGCTACCCGCACAGGAAAGTTGCCAACAAAAATCGTTGACTCAACATACTTTTGGGCCACTGCAAAAAAAGTGGACTACCCACTCCCTGCTTTCGCAAAAGCTCTTGAACTACAATGCCAGAGGCTTGGCATTATTTGGTAAGAACACCACGAGTTTGATCATTGACCTGTTGTTCTTCAATAGGCAACTTTATCACCACATAGCTTGAATTTTTGTATGCCACCTTTGGCGGGCGAGGCATGACAACAAAACTCTTTAGTGGCGCAACGACAAAGTTAGCACCATAGACGTCTGCCACCTGGTTCAACCGCGTCACGCCTAAAACACATGTGCTTCGAGCCATGTTTTTGATTGTCCCATCATAGGAGAAGCAATCAATGATTCGCTGTCGCCATTCCAGAATTGAAACAGGGTCTTGTGGGACATTTTTCCACGCAACAACCTCTGGCCGTTGAGCCCGCCAGAGAAAACTTGATGCACCGCGTGGCGTCAGAAAACAGTCCGTCGGGGACGTCTCTTCTTGAATCCACTGACACACATCTGCCCATGAATTAGCATCAATGATTTTATCGCCTCGCGAAATACAATCGTCGGTGAGCAACGGCCAATGCTTCGATTGAACAAACGAATCATAAGCGAAAAAAGTAAGGAATACGGCAACCAAACAAGTTTGTCTCAAACGCTGTTGATCGCTCGATCCAAGTAATTGTCTTGATAGAAGAAATTGAGTGAGCAGGACACAAAGTCCAAGAGGAAGAAGACCATCAGCGAGGCGAAACCAATAAAAACGCAGCATTCCGTAAACGAAGGACGGAGCGAGTGATTCAAACAAACTCATTGCAAATCCGACAGAAGACAGCAGTGCTGCCGCCAAAACAATCATCAGACCTCGTGACCGCTTTGCCTCATAAGGCAAAGCTGCATAAAGACATCCACAAAACGTGATCGCGAGTAAATGTCTAGCAACGAGCACCTCGTGAAACGATCGAGGAAGAAGATGATGCGGTAATCGATCAACTACATAAACCGCGGCCGCCTGATTACGAACACCCGCAGACACCCCGGATGAGATTTGTAAGGCTGGCCATAAGCCAATAGCTGCCAGGCATACGCCTCCAATGACACACGCAAGAACGAGCGGAATAGAGAAACCGATTCGTGTCTGCTTTCTCACGATCTGACTGATAGCTATGAGGCCAATGATGATCATCATCCATCCACCCACTAATGGGTGAAACGCCGTCGCCACTCCACTCAACAGCCATGCAAAAGCCCAGCGACCACGAACAGCTTCGCCCCAGGCAGCCAGAACGAGAGCCCATGCAAAAACTTTTGCCTCGCACCCTCCAATCAACCATTCTCCAGCCATCGTGGTGTAGCGGGCCGCTAACGAAAAGACGGCCGCCGCAAACAGACGATGCATGCGAGAGGGTAGAAGAGGCCAGACTGCATGTCGAAATCCTCCTGCTAATGCCAACCAGCCAGCCCATCGCCCCACCCAAACTGCTGTAGAAAGCGAAACAGACGCCGCGAGAGGACCAAGAAGATAAAAAAAGAGTCCGTGCGCCTCTCCCGAATTGAGAAAAAAATCATTTCCGCACCATTCCGGATTGAACGAGTGGCGAGCTTTTGCCAGATAATACCCTTCATTTACATCAGGTGCCGGCCATGCCCCAGCCACCGCAAAAATGGCTGTGAAAACCCCCACTTCAACTGCAGCAAAAAGTAATGACCTCGTGTTCTGGTAGTGAGTTTCTTTGCCTTTCATAGTAAGCCACCTTCAACCTTGTGGTGTCGTGTTAACAAAATGTCCTACAGTCAATATGCCAGCGAGTACGTTACGCTTATAAGCATATAGTCTCGTTTCTTCCTTGCTCGTGAGTACAAGCAGATGACTGAAAAGACGACACTCCGTCCCAGCGGCCAGAGTGGCAAGAACCTCCGCACCTTACTTGAAAACCCTCCTATCACGATTATGGGGGCGCCATTTCCATTAGCGGCTAGGGAAATTGAGCGTCAGGGGTTTCCAGCAGTTTATCTCTCCGGAGCCGCACTCTCAGCCGGACTGCTAGGGATCCCCGATATTGGGCTTATCCCCTTCGAAACATTAGAGCAACAAACTTTTCAGCTTGCTAAAAACGTCACCATTCCTGTCATAGTTGATGCTGACACAGGCTACGGTGACGTTCATACGATTGGAAAAAACATTTCTCGACTCGAAGCCGCAGGAGCAGCTGCGATCCAAATTGAAGATCAAGCAACTGATAGACGATGTGGGCATCTCAATGACAAGCAGGTCATTTCACAAAGTGAAATGAGTGAAAAAATCCAGGCTGCCTGTGAAGGTCGACAATCAATCGACACGATCATCATTGCTCGGACTGACGTTCGTGGCGGCACTTCCATGAAAGACTGCCTTTCCCGAATGGAGGCCTACCATGGCGCTGGAGCTGATTGGATTTTCCCTGAGGCCCTGCAAAGCAAAGAAGAGTTTTCTGAAGCAGGACAACTCCTCAAAAATCTCAAGATACCCGGACTTGCAAACATGACAGAGTTTGGACAGAGCCCACTTGTATCCTGTAACGAACTAAGCAATCTTGGATTTGCAGCTGTACTCTACCCGGTCACGCTTCTTCGGCTTGCCATGAAAGCAATTGAGGGTGGCCTCGATGTTCTTGCAGATGAACAAAGCCAAGAGTCACTTCTTGAATTAATGCAAACTCGCGATGAGCTTTACGATTTACTCAACTACGACCCTTCCCGGCCGAGCAACAGCCGACCCTCTGGCATGACTCACTGACTCCAACCAACTCACCGTCTCCTGCAATTCGACATAGCCAAGAAGCCACACTTTTTCCTCGCACCTCAAACATCACCCATGCCTCATCAACAATCTGATCAAAAAGACGCTGAAAGCGGGCTTGCCGGCATCACGGCTGGCCACACCAGCATCTGCTCACTTGAGCAGACCCTACGATACCGTGGGTACGCGGTCTCGGACCTCGTGCAATGTAGCTTTGAAGAAATTGCGCATCTCTTGTTGTGGGGCGATCTTCCTACAGCACATCAGCTCGAAGCTTTGACTGAGCGGATCCAACGTGCTGCACGATCAATACCTCAAACCGTTGTGTGTTGCTTTCAAAGACTCGCCGAGACTTCACCCCAAACCTCAATCATGGATGTGCTTCGAACTGGCGTGAGCCTCTTAGGCCAACTTGAGTGTGATAATGGCCCCAATGATGCACCTCATTCTCGTGACCTTTCCCAAGAACGCATGAAAGCTGAGCAACTACTGGGCCAAGTCCCCGCTTTATTGGCTACATGGGTTGACTGTCTCCGTGGCGAACCGCCCTCTCACTGGCCCAACAAACCACTAGCACCCGCACTCTTAGAAAAATTATGCCAAACCAAGGCTTCCGACATTGCAGCAACTGTTTTCAACACGACGTTAATTTTATACGCCGAACATGAATTCAATGCCTCGACGTTTGTGGCTCGTACCGTTACCTCTACTGGGTCTGACATGCACTCTGGGGTGACTGCTGCTATCGGAGCCCTCAAGGGCCCGCTTCATGGCGGAGCAAATGAAAAAGTTCTCCATCAACTTATGGACATTGGTGTGCCAGAAAATATTGAGCCGTGGCTTGCCCGAAAACTGAATAACCATGAGGTCGTCATGGGCTTCGGGCACCGTGTCTACAAAACGGGTGATATCCGGGCGGATCTTTTGGGCGACGCATGCCATCGCCTTATCTACAGTGATTCATCGTTTGAGCCTCACCATAAGCTAGAAAAGCTTGCGCTCAAGCTCGAACAACTGATGCTTGAGAAAAAGGGGCTCCGCCCGAACCTCGATTGGCCGGCTGCCCGCATCTATCACGCCCTCGGGCTTCCTATTAATCTTTTCACACCGCTCTTTGTTGTTGCCCGCGTGAGTGGATGGACATCACATATTATTGAACAAATGGGCAACAATCGCTTGATCCGACCGCTCGCAAAATATATCGGCCCGTCGCCGCGACCATACGTAGCCTTGAGAGATCGCCAAGAAATTGAAGGGCCTCTACCGAAGGCTCACTGACTGTTCTGGTGAGGATCTGCGACGTGCTGAAGCTCCATCCGCTGGCACACCATCAACCATGGCCTGCACTGTAACCACAGGCACGGCACCATCACCTAAGTCGGTTGTTATTGTCAGCTCCCGTTCAACTTGTCCACCAACATCTCCAGCCTGAAATGTCACTGGTAAAATATGGACCTTTGCAGGAGTCTCTTTCGCCGGACAACTCAGACAACCATCATTGCAGACAATCCCGGTAACGCAGAACGGTCTGTTGGCCCGCACGACAATATTCTTTGTGACACTTCCTCCGGGCAGGACATTCCCAAGTGCAAGGAGTTGGGGGCTTACAGTCACCTCAGCTACAACGCGTCCTTCGACATCCATCGGGATTTGTGAAGCTCTCGGATCGTCTGTGACGAGAATCAACTGGTCGTTGATATAGCCAGCAGGGGCATCAGGCTTGAGTCGAAGTGTTAAGTCATATGCAGATTGGGAACCTGTATGTTGAGGCTGGGAAAGCAGTACTTCAAAATTGACATTCGCACTTCTGACATCAGTTATCTCCCATGGAGTCGAGCCCATGTGTGTCACTCGGACAACTTGCTCCGCTCCTCGCCCAAGGTCAACATTTCCAAGATTGACTGATGCAGGTTCAAATGTGACATCTCCACGAATATTTCCTGCAACTCGCAGCTGTACTTCCGCATAGAACGGTTGATCAAACGTAACAGTGAGTGTTGCACCATGCTGACCAAGAAAAGTTCTTGTGTTGAATGCTGCGACTATTTCACCGGTTTCATGGGTCTCAATCAACTTTTTTGTGATCGCTGGTTGGGTGCAACCACAACTTGTACGGACACTACTAACGTGAACATCTTCCTCGTATAAGTTTCTGTAAATAAATCGAAATTCTGTTTTCGATCCTTTTGCCACTGTGCCAAAATTATGACTTGTTACCGAGAACATTTTCTCGGCCCATTCCTGGCCTGAGGCTGGCACCGCCAATAACGCAGCTCCAAGCAGCGCAATCGGCACGAGGAAAGGCACACCGCCAGACTGACACAGTTTGAGTGTTGGTAATCCAATAAATAATGGCTGTCGAAACATCGCACTACCACGTGTATAAAAAGCTACCAACACAAAACGCCATCTCATCATAAGAAAGAGTACGGGGTTCATATTCACACCGTCAAATCAGAAGAGTTTTTGGCACCTGAAACTGTAGTCGAAGTGCATCCGAGGATGAACCCGATTATGAATTAAAACACCAGCTTTCTCATCTGTTTTCTAATAGAAAATCCCTTTTTTCAACCATTTGCGTCGGCAAAACCGACACAAATGGGTAAGTTTCCACCTCAAGAACAAAGACCGACGTATACTGGTAAATAAGGTTGATTTTGGTGGTTAGGCGAGAAGGCTTTTCCACTACAATTGGACGTAACTCGAAAGATGAATACTATTTCTTTTCTTTGAGAGTTCCTATTTTCCTTTTCGATAGGGGGCGTACTGGTTTCGACCGGATTGCAAGAGGTTCAGATCGCGTGTCGTGGTTGGTCGGCAGGCCACGCAAAAAGTCGACCACAGCTTCAATTGCCGAAGCTCAGTTTTCTCTGGCAGCTTAGTTAAGTTGCTCCGAGCGATGGCCCCAGTCGGAAGGGCCTACCAATCGGTCGCCAAATCCGACTCGTCCTGTTTCATCGCCTAGTACGGACAGGACCAAATTTGTTCCGGGCTGGTGAAGGCAACACCCTGTCGGCCGGGGGTGTCTTCATAAGATTTAAGTTGACCGAATACACACGTAGAAGTTTGTTCTGAAACGTCACGGGACGCGGGTTCGATTCCCGCCGCCTCCACTCGCTAAGGCCACTTACGATTTTTGTAAGTGGCCTTTTTTTTTGGACTCTGGCAAATTCCATCATTCGGCCGCCGCATGTGACATAAAGTCAATTTACTTGTTCAGGAGCCACTATCGCAGTAAAGCAAAACGTCCGCTTTGCTTGAAGCTGTACTTGCGATTTCAGTTTCTTCACTATCTCTGGTTGCTTGTTCGTGTAGAAGTGGTCGGAAGAAGGTCACAGTCCATTTGGCCATGTCATCAATGGCGACGGACAGGATGCCAGGTTCTTGCTCTGCGAAAACCCATTTACGAACCTGTAAACTGCGGCAAGTATTAGCGTTTCAAAAACTGTTCCCCAAAAGGCAAAGTACTCTTAGGCCAAAATGTCGCGGAGCACCTCTCCATGCACATCGGTCAGTCGCACGTCACGGCCAGCGTAGCGGTAGGTGAGAGCTTTGTGATTAATACCAACCTGATGGAGGACGGTGGCCCACAGGTCATAGATGGATGCCGGTTTCTCAACCGCATGGTAGCCGAGTTCGTCAGTCGCGCCGTACGTTGTTCCGCCCTTCACGCCGCCTCCAGCGAGCCAGACGCTGAAGCCGAAAGGATTGTGGTCGCGGCCGTTCGAGCCTTGGGTGAAAGGAGTGCGGCCAAATTCACCAGTGAAGACAATGAGTGTCTGGTCTAGCAGTCCCCGTGCTCGGAGGTCCTTGATCAATCCGGCAATCGGCTGATCGACCTGGTAGCCCATCGCGCGGTGTCCCTTCTCAAGATCACCGTGCTGATCCCACGGATTGGCCGCGCCTCCGGCGCCGAACTTCTTGGTCAAACATGACAACTCAATAAATCGAACGCCCTTTTCCGTCAGGCGACGGGCCAGCAAAGCTTGGCGGGCATAGGCGGCTTTCTCAGGATCGACATCATCCAGCCCGTACAGTTTCCTCATAGCTTCGCTTTCGCTTGAAATATCACATATATCAGGCACGGCAGATTGCATTCGAAACGCGGTCTCGTAGTTATTAATAGCTGCTTCAACCTTCTGATTGCCACCAAATTCGTTACTGAAGCCTCTATCCTGACGGCGCACGAAGTCCAGCCACTGCGTTTGAATTTGGTTCGGTTGGGCGGGCTTGATGTTAAGGACGGCCGGTTGCTTGTCGGCCTTCAGGATGGATGCCTCGTAGTGGGCGGGCAGGAATCCGCTGCTAAACAGCCCAATCCCACCATGCGGAGGAACGGCGTGACCGCTTTGCAAAACGACATAGCTAGGCAAGTTGTCGTTGGCGGATCCAAGACCATAACTGATCCAGGCACCGGCGCTGGGATAACCAAGAAAAGGAAAGCCAGAATGCATTGCAAAGTTGCCCTGAGCATGTTCGTTCACCGGTGTTGTCATTGAACGAATAACGGTGAGTTCATCTGCCACTTCTCTCAACCGTGGAAATATACTGCTGACTTCCAACCCACTCTGACCACACTTTTTGAATTCAAAGGGTGATGCAAACACGTTGCCGTTCTTGTTGAACTGTGTGCGTTCCACCTTCACAGGCATCGGCTGGCCATGGAGTTCCCGAAGTTTCGGCTTCGGATCAAACGAATCAATATGCGATACACCTCCGGACATGTAGCAGAGAATCACAGTCTTCACCTTCCCAGAAGGCGCGGCACCCAGAGCGTTGCGGGCGTTCAGGCCGGCAAGGGCGAGCAGACCGAATCCGCTTGAACTGCGTCGCAGCCACTCGCGACGCGAAGACAGGTGGTCAGCGAACATAGATGAACTCCTTCATGTTGAAGATGGAGAGAACTAGATCAGCGTAAGCCTGATTGGCCAAAACTGGCTTCCCTAATGACGCAAGTTCGACCTCCCGAGACCGAATCATCTGGTTCAACTCCTCAAGTCGTTGCTTCTGTGCGGGAGTCATGGCAGCAAGCATCATTGCCTTGGACACATAACCATTATTGCCCTTTACTGAGGAAAGGACCTCTTCAGGTGTCAGGGCCCGATCGTAAAGCGTTGCATCCAGAATTCTGCCATGCAGCATACGGCCTCTGCTAAAGCTGGTTCCATGTCGCATACCGAAGACGACTTGGGTCTTTTCATTGCCAAAGATCTGACGATCGGTTCTATAGGGGTTCCCATAGGGCTTACCATTTCGATAGCCTGCGACCATGCCGTCATCTTGATAGACGATGGTGATAGCGACGGGTTTGTTGACCGCCTCGAGTTCATCAGTTCCGTCGAAACGTTGGGTCCGCTGATGGTGGTCACTGCCGGCCAGCCATCGCTTTGGACGGTTCTCTGCAAAAACGATCGAATCAAACTGTACACCATCGAGCGTCTGAACAGTAATGACACCACCACCCCGCTGCTTCAGATCACTCAGGACGACACGAGCCTGAAGTGTCTTTCCGCTAAGCGTCTTTGGCAGCGGAGGCGTGTTAGCCCAACCATAGCCATCCACAATGAGAGCACCGTTTTCGACACGCGCGCTCTCTCTGGCCTCAGCGTGCAGGGTTCCAATCGAGTCCTTCAGATTGCCTTCAAAATCCCAATGGGCCATCGGTTTAAGCTGCAACGACTGCTTCTCATTTTGCGTACCTTGAGACTCTACCAATTGTGGGTGAATTCTGTCTTGGATGGCATTCACTTCGCGTCGCTCCTCAGCAAGTTGCGTCTGGATTTCTGTTCTTTGCCGAGCGAGCTCTGTGTACTTACTTTGAAGTGAGTCGATAAGCTGCCCAGCTTGAGTCTGTTCCTGTGGACTCGGGTCACGGCTGAGAAGTCGGCGCCAGGTCTCACGGATAAACCGATCCTTATCGCCAACCGATGACGCAACTTTGTTGGCCAGATCAAGAACAAAAGGATCGTTGAACAGTGTCAGCGATTGGGCTGGCACTGTTGTCACGGCGCGGCGTCCCGTGGTGGAGAACGGAACCGGCGCGTCGAAAGTGGTGAGGAAGGGATCAAGTTGATTGCGAACAACTTGGACGTAGACCGAACGCCGATTGATGCGGCCACTGATGGGCGGCCCATAAAGCCTGCGATCCAGTTTGTCGGCGGCCACCAGCAGGGAATCACGGATCGACTCGGCATCAAGCCGTTGGATATTGAAGTGGGAAAGGAGACTGTTCCCCGGATCGGTCTCACGGGCGGCAGCTGATGGCCTGCTGTCTTGCTGCCATGTCTTGCTGGTGACGATCAGGCGGATCAGCTTCTTGATTGACCAGCCATCTTCAACGAAACGCGTCGCCAGGTAATCCAGCAGCCTCGGATGCGAAGGCTTCTCACCCATGCGACCAAAGTTGTCCGTACTGGGAACAATTCCTTGACCAAAAAGATGATGCCAGACACGATTGACGATGACACGGCGGGTAAACGGATTGTCGTGGCGGAGCAGATCCTCGGCAAGTTCCAACCGACCGCTGAGCTTTGTGTTGTACGGCTTGGCGTCGATGGCCTCGAGGAAACGGCGCGAAACACGTTCGAGTGGCTTCTTATGGTTACCACGATCGAAGAGCGGTTGATCCTCGGCTTGCCATTCTGCTAGCGTCGGCACGCGGGTGGGAATAGGAATCGCATTCTCAAGTTCGCGGTAGCGTTCAATCGACGCCTTTACCGATTCGAGTTCCCGCAGCGTATTGGGTAAAAGTCCGTCTTTGAGGCAACCGTTAAGGAAACTCGCCATACCGTCATCTGCTTTACCTTGTTTCCAGGCATTGATGCTGTTCTTTAATACTTCGATATAGATTGCCTCGAGGTCTTGCAATGATTCTGGTGGTGATTCCTTCGCGGCGGCAAAAATTGGCTCAAGGAAGTCACGAGGTTCGACCGGGTGCACTGCACCTTCAGGCACCAGCACGGCGTCAGTGATACCGAACCACGACTGATCAGATTCTTTCGTGAGCAACGGTGCATCGCGTGCGGTGGTCAGTTCGATATGAATATCATCGCCATCCCAGTAGTCGACGTTGAACCGCATCCATTGCCAGTCTTCGTCTCCCAGCTCCTTAACGGGATACACGGTTCCCTGCCGTGGATAATTCTCCACCACATAACGTGCCATCGCCTTGCCACCTCCGATGACACGCAGCCACAGCGTGTTTTTTCCCTTAAGGCGAAAGTCTGGTGAACTGAGACGCGCTGGATGGTTTTGCGAGATCAGGTGCGAGTAGACTCCCGCGGGAAATATGCCAAGCAAGGCATGGTCACCTGCGGGCTCAATCGAAAATTCACCTGACTGGGAAGACGCGGTGGGAAGACCGGTCCCTTCCCGAAACCATTTTGTAAAATCAGCCTGAACTGGATAGTCCGTGCGGCGATAGGCGGCTAGTGACTCCTGATAGGCTCCCCACTCGCGAACGCGTTTCTGCCACGCGACAGCGAAAGCTCCCGAGCCCTTGGTGTCTCGCTTTACCATACCCAAGAGTTGCATAGGCGAGGACGGGTGATCTGGATTCTTCCCAAGGATGCTGACGTTTAAGAGACGGCTCGGCAGATCGTCCGCAGATCCCAACCAGGCATTGGCAATCGCATTGCGAATCTTCTGCTTCAACCCGGTGAGTTCGGTCATATTCGCATTCTGTTTGGCCGGCAGATCGATGGCCGACCGACCGGGCCGGGTCGAACCAAGGATGCCAAACAGCGCGTAATAATCTTCTTGGCTGATCGCGTCGAACTTATGATTGTGGCAGCGAGCACACGAAACGGTCAGGCCAAGGAACGCTTTGGAAAACACATTGATCTGATCGTCGGTGAAGCGAACTTTTTCGTCAAGCGCATCGGTGGGTGCAAAACCGTGGAACACCATCCTCCAATGAGCCGTGCCGACCAGCGATTCATTAATCGCAAGCTCCTGATTGAGTCGGGGCTCTGCAAGCAAGTCGCCTGCGACATGTTCCCGGACCAGCTGGTCATAAGGGATATCATCATTAAGCGCGCGAATCAGGTAATCACGATAGAGATGTGCGTTTTCAATCCTCGGATCGCCTTCGGAACCATGGGATTCAGCATACCGAATCCAGTCCATCCAGTGTCGCGCCCAGCGTTCTCCAAAGTGAGGGCTTTTGAGCAGTTCATCGACGAGTTGGTTGATCGCGGCGGTGCGGCCATGCTGCTGTGTGAACCGGTGGAGTTGCTTTTGGGTCGGCGGTAGGCCGGTCAGTGCAAAGGTTAAACGGCGAACCAAGATCTGCGGTTTAGCGGGCTTCGCCGGCTGGAGCCTGGTATTGGCAAGGTGATGTCGAATGAATCGATCGACCGGATGATTGACGGCATTGATTGCTGGCGGAGTGGGATCACCAATCAGTTGGAAGCTCCACCAACTTTTACGCCGCTCCATCACGGCTGACCACTCGGTATCGGCAGCGAGCTCTGAGTCAGTCGGTGGTTCATCTCGCGGATCAGGCGCGCCCATGCGGACCCACTGCTCAAAATCTCGAATGATGGCTGCATCCAGTTTCGGTGCGGCGCTTGGCATCTCCACGTCTTCAACATCGTGACGAATTGCTTGAATGAGCAGGCTTTCATCCGGCTTCCCAGGCGCGATTGCGGGCCCCCGATCACCTCCCTCCAGCAGCCCTTGACGATGGTCGAGAACAAGCCCGCCCTCAGCCCCTCCCTTACTACTGTGACATTCATAGCAGTCCTGCGCAAGAACGGGGCGAATACGCTGTTCGAAGAACTCAACATGCTCCGCTTTGTTTGCCGCAAGCAAGTGCGGGCCCGGGGCTGTCATCAACTGCAAAAGCAGCAATCCAGCAATCAACAGAATCTTTGTCATGCTAAAGATTCCCCGTAAAAGCGTGCCGCTGCCTCCATGCACCACCTGCCGACTCGTGGGGACGTATCGGCGACTCTCATCCTGACGGAGAACACTAGCATTCCCAGCTTACTAAGCAACTGAAAAACGAGGTCCGCCAAGCATCCCGTCTGCTGAATCAGTTCCACCTGAGTCATTCTCTCCGCCTTTCACCCGACAGCGTCAATGACAATCATTGCCCTGGCGGCAACTGACGCAGAAAATTCTCGCTGAGTTCCGCGGCAGTCTCGCCCTCGCCATGAAACCACTTTTCATGCGTGTACATCTATTGTATCTCCAACCATAAATAGTACTGAATTATGTCAGGTGGGGGTAAGCGTCAATTACGTCACGAGATGCGCAACGGCCATCGGAAATGGTTACCCTCCCAAAATGGCAGTTATTTTTTTCTCTCCTGCCGATCTTTGCAGTCAGTACGAATCCGGTAGGCGACGGACATACTCGTTTTGTGCTACACATGTGAAATAAACAGTTGGATTAAGTCGATGGTTCTGCTTCGAACTTGACATTCCTTATAGGACAACGATCTGTGAGACACCTGACTAGAAAAAGTAAAGCAGCCGATGCCTAACACATCACCCATTGCGATAGTGCTCGCAGCAGGAAAAGGCACTCGCATGAATAGCGACCTGCCTAAGGTATTACATGAGGCGGCTGATAAAACTCTGCTTACATGGGTTCTTGATGCACTCAGGGACGCTGGCTGTCACGATCAGATTGTTGTCGTTGGGTATGGCAGCGAGAAAGTACGTAGTCATGTGGGAGCAAGGACGGGGGTTCAATTCGCTGTTCAGCAAAAGCAGCTTGGAACTGGTGACGCTGTCCGAGCCGCAGCTCCGCTAATAGAATCAACTCTCACCACAGGTGCCCGTTCTCGGCCTGTTGTCATCGTCTGTGGTGACTCACCTTTATTACGCCCTTCCAGTATCCGACGTTTACTCGATGCTTTTCAATCCACGGGTGCTGCATGTCTTCTCGGAACCGCAATCACGGAAGACCCAACTGGATTGGGCCGCATAGTGCGCAACGCAGACAAACAGTTTGTATGTATTACTGAAGAAAAGGATGCAACTCAAAGCGAGCGGCTCATTCAAGAAGTCAACATGAGCACCTATGTTTTCGCCGCCGATCAGTTGCTCAAGGCCCTAGAGCAAATTAATACTGATAACGCAGCTGGAGAGTACTACCTCACGGATTGCCCAAAAGTACTTCTTGACGCAGGTAAACAAGTCGATGCGGTCGCCTGCCTTGACCCAAGTGAATCACTATCCGTCAACACACCAGAGCAACTCAATGCTGTGGCCGAAGCTCTTCAAGCAATTCATCAATAGGTATCCGTAGCCTGAGAAGTCCGTGACATCTGTCTCACCCGACAGAGAGTAGCAATCCTTGAACATCCTTCTTAATACCGTAAAAGAGTGTTCTGACGATCCCCCTCTCTCTTTTTTAGTTCTGAGATCACCACATGAATGACTTGAAGATTTTTAGTGGGCTGGCAAACCCTTCTTTAACTCAGGACATCTGTCGCTATCTCAACCTCCCCATGGGAAAGATGTCCATCGGCCGATTTCCAGACAGAGAAATCTCTTGCAAAATAGACGAAGATGTTCGAGGGCGAGATATTTTTATTGTCCAGCCAACCTGTCCGCCAGTTGACGAACATCTCATGGAACTGCTGGTGATGATCGACAGTTTCAAGCGAGCCAGTTCGTATCGAATTACGGCAGTGATCCCATATTTTGGCTATGCAAGGCAGGATCGAAAAGACGCGGGTAGAGTTCCCATCACGGCCAAACTCGTCGCCAACTTAATCACCCGCGCAGGGGCAGATCGTGTGCTTGCGATGGATCTTCACGCCGCTCAGATTCAGGGTTTTTTCGATGTTCCAGTGGACCATCTGTACGCTGCACCTGTACTCAACAACCATTTACAATCTATCGATTTGCCGACAGATGATTTGATTGTGGTAAGTCCTGACGTCGGCGGCATCAAGCGGGCCGTTGGGCATGGTCAAAGACTCAATGCTCCTCTGGCAATCGTTGACAAGAGGCGGGTAAGTGCTGACACAACAACAAGTGCGAATATCATTGGTGCCAGTGTCGAAGGGAAAGTTGCCCTCATGTTCGATGACATGATCAGCACAGCCGGCTCTATCTGCTCGGCGGCCGAAGTCCTTCATAATCATGGTGCAAAACAGATTTTTGCAGCAGCAACCCATGGGCTCTTGGTCGGCCCCGCTGTTGAAAGGTTGCAGGCAGCCCCCCTGTCTGGAATCATCGTGACTGACTCAATTCCGCTTGCACAAGAGAAAACACTGCCAAATATTACAGTTCTCTCTGTCGCCAGTTTGCTCGGGCAGGCGATAAAGCGAATTCATCGAAATGAGTCGGTCAGCATGATGTTTCAATAATTGAGTATTCAGGCCGTAATTCAGCGGCACCGGTTGCGAAAAAATCGAGAAATGGCACAATATGGAGCCCAATTAAGGAGTTCCTGATGAGCGATCTACTCGAAGTCACCGCCCGTAACGTTACGGGCACAAAAGCCTGCCAAAAACTACGCCAAGAGGGCCATGTCCCTGCGATTTTATACGGACATGGTGAATCATGTGTTGATTTAGTAGTGCGACGTGATGCCGTTGAGGCAATGGTTCGGCACGGCAGTAAAACCGTCGAGTTAACTGGCGCTGTGAAATCACCCGCTCTTGTTCGTGAACTCCAGTGGAATGCATACGGCACTATCCCCCTGCATATTGATTTTTTACGGATTGATCCCTCAGAAAAAATCAATGTGATGGTTCCTGTTGAGTTTCGTGGGGAATGTCCAGGAGCAAAGGCCGGTGGAAAGTTCAAACAGGTCCTCCGAGAACTTGAGGTTGAATGTACGGCTCAGACCATGGCCGAGGTTGCCGTTGCTCATGTTGCTCATCTCGAGGCTGGAAATGTTCTTAAAATAAAACATCTTGAACTTCCTCAAGGGGCCCGTGCAACTTCAGATGGCGAAGCCGTTGTTGCCTCATGCCTCCTATCCGACCAAAAGCTTGAAGACGCCTTAGACATAGGAACCAAAGCAGCAGAGTCAAACGATGAATGACAGCGACTCGTTGTTGCGTGAACAACTGCATCGTAGACGACATACACTCCCAACGGTGATGCTCTGTGAAATTGTTGGTCGGTTTAGGTAATCCCGGACGGAAATATGAAGGCACTCGACACAATGTCGGATTTGACGTATTGGACGTATTGGCAGAACGCGGGGGAAACCCAAGGCGAAGGCAACGCTTCCAGGGAGAGACTTCTCAGACTAGTATTCGCGGGACACCAGCATTACTACTCTGGCCACTTACATGGATGAATTTAAGCGGGGGCAGCGTGCTCGCCGCTCGTGATTTTTATAAACTAGACCTAACTGACATTCTTGTGATCTGTGATGACTTCCAACTGCCGCTCAAAACCATTCGGATGCGACCGAATGGGTCTGCGGGCGGACAGAAGGGCTTAGCGGATACCATCACACGTCTTTCAAGTACAACAATTCCGAGGCTCAGAGTAGGCATCGGACCAGTGCCAAAACAGCAGGATCCACCTTCTTTTGTGCTCGGGAAATTTTCCAAGTATGAACAGGTAGACCTCGACGAAACAATTCAGCGGGCTGCCGATGCAGCTGAATCGTGGGTAACCCTCGGGATAGAAGCCTCAATGAATCGGTACAACTGACAACCACCAAAACAACAAAAACTCTTTAAGAACAAAACGGAAGGACCATTTCAAATGACTGTTTACGAAGGGATGTTTATCCTGGATTCGACGAAGTATTCACGCGACCCCGATGCTGTAACAGGGCAACTCAATGACTTAGTAGCTGAGCACGGGGGGACGGTTCTTGTCTCTCAGCTCTGGGACGAAAGAAAGCTCGCGTATCCGATTAATGGTCAGCGGAAGGGTTCTTATTGGCTCATCTATTTCAGCATCGATGGGCCGAACCTTGTTGCTTTCGAACGACAATGTGAATTGAACGAAAATGTGTTGCGAAGACTCATTTTGAAGATCGACTCCCGTTTGGCTGAACCGCTTGTCCAGCATGCACAGGCCGGGAACAGCAGCACCAAACCGGCACAAACAACTGCCAGCAAATGACATCACAGTAAAGGAGTGCCTGCTGAAGGGCTTGACGGAAACTGAACATCTGTTCATTATGAGTGGCCGCCTGCGGCAACATGTCTGATATGTCGTTGCGAGCACTGATCAATTTGCGGACAAAGAAAAAGGGAGATCGCCATGGCGAGTAGCATGAATCGGGTATTTCTCATGGGGAACGTGACCCGTGACCCAGAACTTCGATACATTTCAAACGGTTCGGCAGTCACTGAAATCGGGCTTGCGATCAATGATCGGCGTAAATCCTCATCAGGCGAGTGGGTAGAAGAAACAACATTTGTTGACATTACGCTATGGGGCCGTACTGCTGAGATCGCCGGTGAATACGTAACAAAGGGAGCCCCGCTTTTAATCGAGGGACGTTTGAAACTCGATATGTGGGAAAAAGACGGAAAGAAAAACTCAAAACTCCGTGTTGTTGGTGACCGAATGCATCTTATTGGATCACGCGGAGGCAATCGTTCCGAGGGAAGTCAAGCAGGTGGCCGTAATCAGGGAAATCAAAACAGCAGCAGTCCGAACGAGAAGGATCAGTCGGGAGGGTATGATACGGGCGGTGGTTTCGGTGCCACGAGTACCGCAGGCGGCACCGAAGACGACATTCCTTTTTAACCCTTTCGGGCAACCCACAACTCACTTAACAACTTACATTTTATAAGGATCTACAAATGTCCACCACAACAATTAAAAAACCCAGGCATCAACGGCATAAACGTCTTCCCAAAGGCGAACGAGGAGGAATTGAACTCCTACTTATCCAGAATGTCGAACACCTCGGAAAACAGGGTGAAGTGGTCGAAGTGCGTCCGGGATATGCGAGCAACTACCTACTACCTCAAGGGCTTGCAACAGTCGCTACCGAACACCACAAGAGAATGGTTGAAAAGCACAAGGCAAAACTTGCAACCATTGCTCGTGAAAGACTCGCCGGACTTCGCGGACTGCTCGAAGAATTAGTCCGGACAAGTGTCACGATTGAATCAAATGCGAACGACGAAGGTCATCTGTATGGATCAGTCGGAGCACCTGAGATTTCACGATCCCTCAAACAGCAAGACCTTGTTGTTCCTCCAGATCAAATTATTTTGCAGGGCCCGCTCAAAGAAGTTGGGTTGTACACGGTTAAAGTGCGTCTGGCGAGTGAAGTAGAGGGCGAACTGAAGGTCTGGGTCGTACCAGCAAGTAGCGAGGAAAAGTAAGTCGTCACCGATTCAGGCAGAGAATTCGCATTCGAATACATGTTTCAATGAATGGGCTGCGACACCCCTGCCAATAAGCACCCGCAACTGATGTATCCAGAGAAACGGGCCTGACTTAAAAGCAAAAACTGCAGTGTTCTTATCACACTAAAAAGTCTCAAACGGTATAGAGGACTTCTCAATGGGTGATTCTCGTGGAAATGCAACGCAGTCGGTTCAGAGTATGGCCGGACCGAAAAAAACGAGCCGAAATGGCCAGCGATCTAGAAAGCAATCGCATAGCCAAGATGACCATAACGTTTCCCAAATCGGCAGACTTGGTCGACCAGGAAACATCGAAGCTGAAAAGAACGTTCTCGGCAGCATCCTTCTCAAACCTGATGTCTGTGATGACGTTGCGCTGTCTGTACGGTCAGAAGATTTTTCCGACGAAGCGCATCAGACAATTTTCCGTCATCTTCTTGATCTCCATGACGGTGGCAAGCGTATTGATGCGACCATTTTACTGGAGAAATTACGAACGAAGGGCGACCTTGATGCAGTTGGAGGAGCCGCTGCGATTGCAGAACTCATTAGCTCGGTCCCCCATGCCGCCCATGCTTCACACTATGCACATATCATTCGAGACAAGGCAATGCTTCGGTCTCTTATTGATGCGAGCACCGACATTCTTCGAGATGCTTATGACGCATATGATGAGCCAAGAGAACTCCTTTCGCAGGCTGAAGAAAAGATTTTTTCAATACTCGAGCAGCGTAGCTCTGCTGAAGCAAAGCCGATCCAGTCTGTCCTTGAAGACGTGATGGTGCGTATGGATGCTCGCATGAAACACGAGCATGCACTTGGTGGCGTCGAAACTGGCTTCACTGACCTCGACACGCTCTGTGGAGGACTGCACAACTCTGAATTAATTATTTTAGCTGCTCGGCCCAGTATGGGCAAAACTGCGCTCGCTATGAATATTGCTGAGCATATTTCAATAAATAGCCAGCAGCCGGTTTTATTCGTGAGTCTTGAGATGGCAAGTCTCGAACTTGCAGATCGTCTACTCTGCTCAGCTGCTCAGGTAAATGGACATCGACTACGTAATGGAACCATTTCGCAGGAAGATAGACGCCGTCTTGTACAAAAATCCTCAGAGATAAGTTCTGCTCCCTTATACATTGATGACACACCTGGCCGAACCCTGACGGAAATTGCTGCTGTAGCTCGTCGACTCAAACGAAAGCAAGGACTTTCGATAATTGTCATTGATTATTTGCAGCTAATCGAGCCCGACAATCCGAGGGACCCACGTCAAGAACAAGTGGCACGTATCGCAAGACGATTAAAGACGATGTCTCGAGAACTTGATATTCCAATCCTCTGTCTTGCACAATTAAATCGGCAGGCTGAAGTATCACGAGATAACCGACCAAGGTTAAATCACCTACGTGAATCTGGCGCAATTGAGCAAGACGCTGATGTTGTGATGTTTGTTCATCGAGAAGAATATTATCAGACAACAGATGAAGATCGTGAACGAGTGAAGGGTGAAGCAGAAATAATTATTGCCAAGCAACGAAATGGCCCAATTGGTGACATAAAACTCCTATGGCAACACGATTACACACGATTTGTAAATCTTGAGCACCGCCCCTACGATGAGTTTGAACAATTCTCGGACTTCTAGATTGGGTTGACGCAAGCAAGTCGGAAATCTTTGGCTACACCAATGCCAAGACCTTCCTCAGCCACAAGTACCACAAGGCGTTGAGATTGACGACTAACCCTGACCGGCGATGGGCATTTTCTAGCCGCTACACTTAACATCGGCTAATATCGGCTGCCCTGCAGGAAACCTCTCCTTAGGAAAACATTCGGAGAAGACGACATGCCGTCATCACAAAACCACCGCATCTCACGACGACGTGTACTGAAGTCGACCACGGCAACGGCAACCGCGGTACTCATGCAAGGGATAAGCCCGCTGGGAACGGTTCGGCCGGCCGGTGCTGATCAACGCGGCGACCTTGGTATTGGCGTGATCGGCTGCCGCTATCAAGGCTCCGTGATTGCCGGACTTGCCAAAGCCCACGGCCGTCTTCTCGCCATGGCTGATGTTGATGCCTCCGTTCGCGACCTCTCCGCGATTGATCACTCTGTCGAAAAGCAAACGGGGCTTTCACCAGAATCGATCTATGAGGGTGTCGATCGACATGAGGATTACCGACGACTCCTCGATGACCACCGGACTCACGTAATCCTGATTGGTGCCCCTGACCACTGGCATGCCGGCATGCTGATCGATGCGTTGAAGGCTGGAAAAGACGTCTACGTTGAGAAGCCGATCTCGCTGACAGTCGATGAAGGGAAGCAGATTCGCAAGGTAATTGAGACCACCGGTGGGATTGTGCAGGTAGGCAGTTGGCAACGGAGCGACAACCGCTTTCGTACTGCCGTGGAACTGGTACGTGCTGGGCGGATCGGTCGACTCAAACGACTAGAGGTAGCGCTCGGCAGCAACGAGGTGGGCGGTCCGTTTGCCACGTCAGCTATTCCTGATAGTCTCAACTGGGAACGCTGGCTTGGCCAAGCGCCGCTCGTTCCCTACACCAAAGAACGCTGCCACTATACGTTTCGCTGGTGGTTTGACTATGCCGGCGGAAAGATGACCGATCATGGGGCCCATCATCTCGACATCGCCCAGTGGGCAATTGGCACCGATCCAATTGAGGTGATTCCAGAAGCGACCATGCCGCAGGTCAACAACGGCTACAACGTGCCCACCGCATTTCGCGTGCTATTTCGGTATCCCAACGATGTGGAGATGCTCGTCACCGACACCGGCCGCAACGGTATCCTGTTTGAGGGCAGCGAAGGCCGCATCTTCGTCAACCGCGGCTCGCTAACTGGGGTGCCCGTCGACGAGCTGGCTGAGAAACCACTGCCGCGTGACGCGTTCAGACTCTACGACTTCGATAATCTTCACCGGCCAAAGCGAGCTGGTAAGATCGAGGCGATTGTGAATCACATGGGCAACTTCTTCGACTGCGTCGCGGCTCGCAGGCAGCCTATCTCTGATGCCGAGAGTCAGCATCGCTCGGCCACCACCTGTCATCTGGGCAACATTGCCTGTCGTCTTGGTCGACCACTGGCCTGGGACGCCACCGCTGAGCGATTTGAGTCTGATGAAGAGGCAAACGGCCTTCTCAGCAGGCCACAACGCAAGGGATATGAGGTTTCCGCATGAGAACCACGCTTAACCGCCGCACCTGGATGAGTTCTGCCGCAGCAGTCTTGGGAACAGCCGCCTTAGCTGGCGAGGAATCACTGAACAGTCGTTGGCGGCCCAACTATATCCTCTCGTCAGCACTCTACGGAACTGCCACGCTACCCAAAATCTTGCCCGAGGTTGCTAAGACTAATGCCACATCAATTGACTTGTGGCCACAACCACACGGCACACAACGAGGGGAAATTGAAAGCCGCGGTGTCGAGCAGGTACAGCAGCTACTTGAAAAACATGATGTACGACTCGGCGGCATCGCCTGCTACCGCCCCGGGGCTTTCAAACTTGACTCTGAGTTTGCCGTCGCGCGGCAGCTCGGTGATTCGGAGACTGTCCTGGTCACAACGGCTCCAGGCAACGGCACGCTCTCTGGAAAGCCTCTCGACGCTGCAATTCGGGCGTTTCTCAGCAAACTTAGCCCGGCCATAAAACAAGCTGAGGCAGGAGCGGGCGTGATTGCAATTGAAAACCACTCCAATTCGCTACTGAACTCACCCGAGTCGATCCGCCGATTCACCACATTGGTGGAGAGTGACCGCGTAGGAATCGCACTCGCACCACACCATCTTCCTCAAGATGGCAACCTGCTCGCCGACCTGGCAGGTGAGGCAGGCTTGGCACTCAAATTCATCTATGCCCAGCAGTACGGGAAGGGCTCAAAGGAGAAGTTGCCCAAGGCCGATGAACTCTTGCAGCTGCCCGGTCGTGGCTCACTCGACTTCGGCCCCCTGATGCGGCAGCTTGCCGAAATGCAGTTTGCCGGGCCGGTAGAGATCTTCATGCACCCTGTGCCACGAGGTGTGCCCATTCTGAACTCTATCGCTGAAATCACCACAGCAATCCAAGCAGCTCGGGCATATCTCGATGGGCTGCTGGCGTCGTGAGCCTAAGGAATTGATGCCCTCGAGGGTGTCGAGCTCAGTGATGGCTCCGTCAACCGGCACTTCCCACTCACAAACCTGACATAAAACAGCGTGGTTAAGGCTACCAGAAGGTTTTTACAAAACGAAAAGACCGCAGAAACTAATTGGTGTGGAACACATAGTGTCCGCCGCGGCCACAGGAAATGAAATCGGAACGATAAATCGTGCTCTCCGCACATTTCTCACTCATCGCCAGATGTAGCACTTCGATCACGCTTCAAAGTCAGTCTAAAGAAAGCTGTGTGAAACTGTGTTTCATCAGGTGCACCAGCCAGCTGATCTTGATCTCTTATCCTCGAAGAGCAGCACCAACACGGTCCTGACAGGACCGTACCATCGCTTTGACAAAAGAGTTCGCCTGTTCAGCAGACAGCGTTTCTTTGGAGCTTCTAAGTCGGATGGATACAACCACACTTTTTTTGCCCTCACCAAGACGTTCGGCATCCCTCCAGATTTCACCGAGATGGACACTTTCTAAGGCATCGCATTGCGTTGATTCAATCGCAGCACGAACTGATGCCCATGAAATTCCTTCGTCTACTACAAGATTCATGTCACGATCAATCGATGGAAAACTGCTTAGCGACAAAAGCGTGGATTCATACTTCGTAGTGAACTCAAGTCCATCGAGTCGAAGCTCTATTCCAACTGAACTTTTATCAAAGCCGCACATCTTCATGACACCTTCTGAAAACTCACCGACTACGCCGATCCTGCGACTCTTCTCACCTTTACTATGAAACAGAATCTCAGCAGAACGACCTTCCTGCATGACCGCTGACTCAAACGGGTGGTACGTAACCCCAAACTCGACGCCTGCCTGTGATATTGGCCTCTCTGCAGATGACCACTCATACACTCCCAGCCGTTCGAGAATAGCAGCAGCGAAACCTTTTCCGTAAAAGAAGTCCCCTCCTGTTGCCAGCGCAAGCAACAAAGGCTCTTCTACGGGCACCGTACCTTCTAACGACTCATCTTCACGACGAAGATAACAGTGAGCGATCTCGAACAGATCACCATGAGAAGATCCTGAACTGAGGCTGTTTGATCGTGCCTCTAGTAAACTAGGAAGTAAGGTGCGGCGAAGTCTATCCGCACCTTGCACCAGCGGGGGGCTGCACACCAGTGCTGGAGCATCTCCCCAAGGACTGCTGAATTCCTCAAATCTTTCACCAACAACACTGCGTGTCATTGCTTCACAAAAACCAGCTGCTACACAAGACTCACTGACCACCCGCACCATACGTTCACGCGGTGAACGCTGAACAGGAACAGCCGATATTGGAATATTTTCGGGAACACAATCGTACCCTTCAATGCGAGCAACTTCCTCAACGAGATCAATTTCGCGTGTGCAGTCGCGTCGCCACGTTGGAGCGAGCCAGCGTGTCACATCATCTCCTGACTCCTGTTCAACGAAACCAAGAGACTGAAGTATCTCCCGTTGTCTCTGAAGAGAAACTGAAACACCCAGAACCTGTTCCACCCGATGCGTGCGTAAGTCGATAGTGGACTGGCTGGAACTGAGGCTCCCTGCCTGAATCGCTGGAGCGGCAAAAGTACCACCAGCAAGATCGCGAATGAGTTCTACCGCCCTGCAACTTGCCCATTCTACAGCAGCAGGATCAGGGCCACGTTCAAATCGATATGATGATGGACTTCCCAAAACCAACGCACGAGCAGCGGACCGTACTGGCAACGGAGCAAACTGGGCTGACTCAATTAACACATCTGTTGTTTCGAGTGATATTTCAGTCTCAGCACCTCCCATCACTCCTGCAATAGCCAGCGACTGCTTCGAGTCAGAGATGACACACATCTCGGATGTCAGTTTGTATTCTTTGTGGTTGATTGCAACGAAGGATTCTCCCTCGTTAGCCCGCCGAACAATGATTTTTTCACCGTTTAAGCTATTAAGATCGAAGGCGTGCAAAGGCTGGCCACACTCAAGCATGACGTAATTTGTAATATCAACAACATTATTCACACTGGCAACACCAACGGTCTCAAGGCGACGGACGAGCCAGTCGGGGCTCGGGCCAACAGTCACGCCTCGGATAAGGCGTGCAGAATAGAAGGGGCAAATATCTGTTGATTCGATTGCCACCGAAAAAGAATGGGGGGCCTCTGGGCCCGTGATTGACACCGTTGGTATTTTCAAGGGACGCTGGAACAAAACGGAAACTTCTCGTGCGACCCCTATGTGACCAAGACAATCTGGTCGATTACTTGTCACTTCGAGATCAACGGCCGCGTCATCATGAATTATCTTTGTTGATTCATGATTCAGCCCTGAAAGCAGAAGTCGCTCCGTCAATGCATCAACTTCTGGCAAATCAACATAATCGGCAAGCCAATCTAAGGACACAATCATGCCTGCCCCCGATCATGAAACTGTTCAAGAAACCGAATATCATTTCGATAAAAATCCCGGATATCTGCAACACCAAAACGACGAGCTGCAATTCGCTCTACACCTAATCCAAACGCAAATCCACAAACCTCGTCTGGATCATAGCCAACGGATTGAAGAACAGACGGATCGACCATACCTGCTCCACCCATTTCAATCCAGCGGCCATTCCACTCCATATCCACTTCAACACTCGGCTCAGTGAAAGGGAAAAAAGAAGGACGAAACCGAACACGCACGTCACCACCAAGAAAGCTTGAGGCGAAGGAACGAAGCACACTCTTCAGATGAGCCATCGTTGCACCGGGCTCGATAAGAAGACCTTCAACTTGATGGAACATTGGATAGTGTGTTGCGTCAGCTGTATCCGGACGATAGACACGACCGAGTGAAACAATTCGAAGCGGTGGTTTTCTTTGCTCCATCACGCGTATCTGTACGGTACTCGTCTGTGATCGCAAAAGAAGCGGACGATCAGTATTTGCCACCGCAATATAGAAATTATCAAGCGGATCACGAGCAGGATGCTCATTTGGAATTGCTAGTGCCTCAAAGTTATGCCATTGGTCTTCTACTTCAGGCCCATCCACAGCCTCAAACCCCAGGTTGGCCATGATCGAGGACACCCGGCGGATGGTCTGAGTAATTGGGTGCACACGACCAAACCGAATAGGGTTTCCTGGCAGCGTCACATCAATCTGCTCAACAGCCTTCGTGTTCTTTAATGGTGCCTCGACTCGCTGAGAAGCCTGCAGAAATAATGCTTCGACCGATTTTTTCACAGCATTGAACTGCTGACCACCTGCTGGCTTATCTTCACTGCCGAGCTTACCAAGCCCTTTCTGCAGTGCCTTCAGCTGTCCATTTTTAGCCCCAAGGAAAACGATACGCGAAGCCTCGAGTGCTTCCGTGTCAGCTACGTTTGCGAGAGCTTTTTTCACCTCGGAACGCAGTCTCTCAAGGTCCGCTACAAAAGCATCGAGATTGAGATTTGTCACGAGCGGCAAACCGTAGCGAGGAACTTCAAACAGTAGAAACGCGGACTATGCGACAACCGCTTCCGATAAACCAAGACCCTCTCGGACCTGGCTCACAACAAGATCAAACCCGGTTGGATCAAGAACTGCCATTTCGGCTAATGTTCGGCGGTCGAGCTCACAACCAATCTTTTCCAGACCCGCAATAAATTGGCTGTAACGCAAGCCGCGCTCACGGCACGCTGCATTAATTCTGATAATCCAGAGGCGTCGAAAATCTCGTTTCCGGCGACGACGGTCTCGCTTGGCGAACACTCCTGCTCGAATTATGGACTCTTTTGCAGTACGCAACAGACGTCGACGCCCGCCGACTGATCCCTTCACTCGCTTCAGCAATCGTCGCTTGGCCCGCAACCGTGGGACAGCATTTTTAGTTCGCATGGAAAAACCTTCTTAACTTTCAGAATCTCTTTATTTCGGGGATCGGCATCTCGTAAAAGATTCAACCTGCACGAGACGACCTTACATGAGTGCTAGTAGCTATTTGAAGCAAGTGCCTCAACGATATTTGGCGTGTCAGACTTATCCAAAACACCGGTACCACGTAGATTTCGTTTTCTTTTCGCTGACACGCGAACTTGAAGGTGACTCGTCCCGCTACGACGGTGCTTCACCTTTCCTTTCGCCGTCACTCGAAATCTTTTCTTCGTTCCTTTGTGTGTTTTTTGTTTTGGCATAGCTTCTACTCTCTTATCTTCTGCTTCTTGTTTTTTCTGATTGTACCGTCCACTGAAAAAGCTCATTACTTAACTATCAGCGGAAAACATGAATGCTTACTTCGGGGCTATCGTACAGATAAGCCTGCGTCCAGTCTGTTGGGGTGGTGATTCTACTTTACCAATCTCCTCAAGTTGTTCTATGACATGCCGCATGATTCTCTGACCCTCATCAATGTGAGCCATTTCTCGACCACGAAAAATTACCGAAACAGTCACCTTGTCTTTATGGCCCAGGAAGGTTCGGGCCTTATTAATTTTAAATTCAATATCGTGTTCGCCCGTCTTTGGGCGAAGCCTAATTTCCTTGAGTTTTGTTTGATGAACGTGGGTCTTATGCAGCTTTTTCTTTTGTTGGTACTTAAACTTTCCATAGTCCATAATCCTGCATACAGGCGGACGTTCATTTGGGGCTACTTCAACTAAATCGAGACCCGCAGTCCGTGCTTCGGACAACGCATCATCAGTTGGAATAATTCCCAGTTGAGCTCCGTCTGCAGATATGACACGAACCGGGGAAATCCGAATTTGTTCATTGATGCGTTGCTGTTTCTCGATGGCCAAAAACTCCAAACCCATGACGGCTGCTGCCTGGCGGGCTGGATATTTCCACGCACCTTACACCACGGCACAGCTCCTTTTCTTGTACTTTCAGGAACCACCGATGCAGAGCAGCGACTTCGAGCCTGGCACATATCATTCGGGCCAAGGGTTCCAATCGAAGATCCCTAGTATTCCAGCATCGATAGGGGGTAGTCAAGCGGTGCCCCTATGATTCGAGGCCTGGGAGGTCTTCCTGCAGGAAATTCTATTCAAGCGTGAGATCGACCCCCTCAATATATTGCCGGTCCGCCGCTGAAAACCGTGCCATATGACGTGATTCGACCACAAACGCAAGGCTGAGCCGTCGACCCTCGACAGTCCTCAGATGGTAGTGAATCCAATGAAACGGCAACTCTTCAGCCTCACCAACAGAAGCAACCCGCATGATTGTTGTTCCGTCGTCGCGACTGTACGTTGACGCGGACACCAAATGTCCAAATTGCTCACCGAGAGTCTTCTCTATGTCATTTTCGAAATCCGAAAGCGTGAGAACTTCTGACTGCAGAGGGAGTGGCGTCAGGGTTACCTGGCCAACCAATGCACCTCGGTCGACGAACCGCATCATGAGATATTCACTGCACTCTTCTATTATCTTCCAGTTTTTTTCGTAGATAACGTCGTATCGATCGTAAGCGTCACAGATCCAGCGAAACCCTGGCTTCCCGGGACCACGTCGAGACCTGCCATATCTAGACATACCACCATTCGAACTGGCGGCGACAACTCGTGGCCGTGGTGCTTCCCGAGAATGACTGGACATTTCTATGACTGCCTCAACATCAATCCCAGGGGCCATATAAGATACATCTCGTGATTCCTTAATCACAACGTGAAGCATCGACACCTTGCCGGCTGAATTGTCTCCCGTGATCCAGTCATAATCACCCTCAACTGTGATCGATGCCGCTGCTCCATTGATTGCCCCTTCAATGCTCCCCTGAATGTGTACTGTAGTACTCTTGGCGGTGCACTCTGTTATTGTCGCCTCCAGTCCACCAGAATGAACCGTATCGATACAGAGTAAATCTGCGATCACAGCCTGATTAAGCCCCCATTGCGTTCCACGAACCTGATTGCTTGGTGGTGCCAATGCACCAAGATAGAAGGGATCAAATGCTACCGTTAGCAAATCGGCTTCCGGCTGCGTAAGAAATCCTTCACGAAACCAAAAGTCGAGGCCCGTACCATGCGTATACACATGAATGTCATTAACACCCCGTGGAAGTTGTGTGTTGATAGAATCCTCACCAATAACAGCGTTTGCGGCAGCGTGCTCGTAGTGCCTGACAACTGTTGGACTTTGTTGTGATGAATCAGGGCTCACCTTGTTTCGATAGATGAGATTCGAATGAGCTTGAACCAGTTGTTCGATAATCTCTAACGAGTCCGATCGAAGATCATTTCCCACTGGAAACTTCAGCTTTCCAGTGACTGCAAGCTCAATCTCGAAGATTGAGGACGTATCGTGGGACACCTCCTGTTCACCTGCCAAAACAAAGACAGAACGACAATCAACAAAACAAGAGAGCCCTACCAAGGCATGAAAAACTATGTGTATCAGTCGAGAAATTGTCGACGAAAGTTGCCCATATGCTGGAGCCTCCAAACACTGATCCATAAAAAACCATGCCCCTGTTACTAACCTGCGAAAAGTCGTTCCTTCTGTAGCCAATCGGCTCCCGGCTGCTGATCTCTACAACGAACCCAAACCAGACTGCAGAATGAGGAAACCTGCTGATTCGAGACAAAAAATAGTACCGTAACCAAGGACCGGGCGAACTCCTCAACAACACCCCAAGACATTCCCGCTGGACAGATTCGAATAAGACAATTGGATGCACCGCAAATACCAAGTGTCCATTTAGAAAAAGTCCTTTATTTTAGCCATTTAACGAAAAACGAATATTTTGACTGCAAACACTCTTTCATGCGAAAGAAACCAGTAAGTCTATTGCTGGTAACGACTTACGCTCGAACCTGAGCACATGCCGAACTGTCATAATCCGCACTTTTCTTGATTTCTTAAATTATTTGCTGTTTCAGCAAACCATCTGTCCCCTTGCGGCGTATAACTAAGGCGTCCGCAAACAAGGTGTGGTAGGGATCAAGGATGATTCCAAAGCGTGGACGCAGGATTTGTTTCATTGCCTGTTTTGGGGATGTGATACTGCTTCGAGTGCTTCGGCGGTAACGTGAATGAGCGTAGGGGTGAATTCACGTGGTTGTCAAAGAAATTCAAAGCATTGAGCATTTCTGCCATGGAGGAGTTTCATGCGTTCCAACATCTTTAAAGACGACACATATTCGTTTATTCGTATTCACGACGACAATACATGCGCTGGCGGGTCCCAGCCCATCCATCCATGCGGCACCATTTCTTCAGATGAGGAAGTTCTGTCGATAGAAGATCTTGCCCGGCAATTCAATGTTTCAACAAAGACTATTTCTCGATGGCGAGATCACGGACTTGTAGCTCAACGCGTTGTCATTAATGGGCGCAAACGTGTTGGTTTTCTTGCCAGTGCTGTTGACCGGTTTGTCCATGAGAACCCGGCAAGAATTCAAAGAGGAAGTCGATTCAGTCAGTTAAGCGATGACGAACACGACAAACTTGTTGGGTGGGCTCGTCGTCTTGCATCGGCAGGTGCCTGCCCTGCTGATGTGCACCGACGCATAGCAAATCGTCTCAATCGAAGCGTCGAAACAATTCGCTACACGATTAAACGATACGACCAAGATCACCCTGAATCAGCAGTCTTCCCAAATGCTGATGGCAAATTACGACCTGAAAGCTGTGCACGTATTTTCCGTCATTACCAGCAGGGAGAATCTGTAGAGTCAATTGCTCGTCGATACCATAGAAGTCGAGCGAGTATCTATCGTATTGTTCTCGCCCAACGAGCCACGGCAATCTCTCAACTACCAATTGACTACATGCCGAATGCCCTCTTTGCCCGGAAGAGTGCTGAGAAGGTTGTCTTCCAGCCCTTTCCAGAAAATGCAGATGCTCCCAAACGAGTCCGACGACCAACAGGGTTGCCCGCATATCTTGCAAGTCTTTACGAAGTCCCATTACTCACACGGGAGCAAGAAGTCTGGTTATTTAGAAAGTTTAATTATCTGAAATACAAGGCAGCACTTCTGCGTGAGCAGTTGCAGCCAGAGCGCCCAAGTGGACGATTGATGGATCAGATTGAGCTTCTCTACCAGGATATCGTTGAACTTAAAAACAAGATTGTTCGATCGAATCTTCGGCTTGTTGTCTCAATCGCAAAACGACGTGTATCGGCTTCGGATAGCTTTTTTGATCTTGTGAGTGATGGCAACATGTCATTAATGCGAGCGGCTGAAAAGTTTGACTATGCACGTGGAAATAAATTTAGCACCTATGCTTCCTGGGCCATTATGAAAAATTATGCTCGTACAATTCCGAATGAACACAAAGTACGGGATCGTTTTCGTGCAGCTGATATCGAGCTACTGCATGCTACAGCTGACGAAAGCACCGATGAGAGCTATCGACGAATGGCTGAGTCAGACAGACTTCATCAAGTAGAAAAATTTCTCGATCGGCTCGACCCAAGAGAACAAACAATCATTGTCCGTCGCTACGGGCTGAATCATGAACATGATCCCCAGACTCTCAAAGATGTTGGGGCGGCTCTCGGAGTCACAAAGGAACGTGTCCGTCAAATTGAAGCGAAAGCTTTGGAGAAGCTAAGAAAGGCCGCTGAAGCAGAGGCGATGCTGCCTGAAATAGGCTAAGTGCTCGGGGAATAAGCTTAAAAATTCTTAGTACCGGAATGAAAACTCAACCCGACGGCGAACCTTGGTTTGCCGTCGGGTTGCTTATTCTGCCGGCACTTCATTCTTGCGTGAACGCAACTCTGCCCCAATTGCACGACTAATCTGCTTCACAGCCTGCCTGATTCGATTTTCATTTTCAATTAATGCCATCCGCAGAAACCCCTCACCGGCAGGACCGAACCCGGCACCCGGGCTCACAGCCACATCAGCCTCTTCTAAAAGTTTTGCAGCGAAGTCCATGCTATTCATTCGGCTTGCAAATGGCTCAGGAATCTTGGCCCATACGAACATACTGGCCTTGGGAACAGTCACTCGCCAACCAATTCGGCCCAAGCCTTCACAGAGCACATCACGGCGTCGCTGATAGACCTGCGATTGATTGGCAACATCTGCTTCCCCATTACGTAGAGCCACAATGGCTGCAATCTGAATCGGACGAAACATTCCGTAATCGTAATAAGTCTTTACAGTTCCCAACGCTTTGATTATGTCAGCATTTCCAGCACAAAAGCCAACTCTCCAGCCAGCCATGCTGTACCCTTTGCTCATTGTAGTGAACTCAACTGCGAGTTCCTTCGCACCCTCGACTGCCAAGATGCTTGGTGTCTCGTATCCATCAAAGACCACATCTGAATATGCTAAGTCAGAGATAATCGGAAAATCATATTGCTTCGCTACTGAAACGACATCTTCATAAAATTCCTTTTCTACAACTGTTGTTGTCGGGTTGTGAGGGAAATTAATAACGAGTACTTTCGGCGGCCCAGCCGCACTTCCACAGCGTGCCGAGATTTCTGACAAGAACTTGTCTGGTTTCGTTGTATCGATGGCAATTGGATTACCTGATGCCAACGCTACGGCATAGACATGGGCTGGATAGGATGGAGCCGGAACGATAACGTCATCACCTGGATCAATCATCGCCAAGCAAAGATGCCCAAACCCCTCCTTGGACCCAAGCGTGCCGAGCACTTCCGTCTCTGGGTCAAGTCGAACACCCCACTTGCGTAGATATCGAGAAGCAACTTCCCTTCGTAAACTCACGACGCCAGTTGCTGGAGCATAACCATGGTTCCGTGTATCACCAGCTGCCTCAGCAAGCTTGTCGATAATAAATTGGGCGGGAGGATCTGAAGGATTCCCCATGCTCATATCGATGACGTCGCACCCGCCACGACGTTTCTCGTACGTCAGTTTATTAATCCGCGCAAAAAGGTACGGCGGAAGTTGCTCGATGCGTGATGCAGCCTGAATGTGCAAATGCTTCTCCTCTACCCTTTTCCTAATTGACATGAATCGACTTTGACTCGTCAGCGGCTCGAAGTCTACCGACAACCGCTGCAGTAGTTTATCGCTGAACACTGCTCTGCGGGAGTCTTGGGCAACGGCCTTACAAAAAATCAGGCTTTTTAAAGCACTGGGGCATTACCGCATTCGCTATTACTTTTGTGGGGGCCAGTAGCCCAAGGCAACCTTACAAAGGCCGAGCTCATTTCACCAAAGGCTCGTCGAACGATGCCGGCGACACCCTACGAGGCGAGTTTTCTCCTGCCCGACTCCCAGCACGGGGCTTCGATAGTTCATTCGTTTCACGCTGAGTGATTGTTGAGGGCGGCATTTTGCTAGCTGCAGGAATGTTTGATTTTGGTGACTGGCTTGTACCTGCAAGAAAATTATCAATAGAGGCCGATTCTCTTAAGTGGGTGAAATAGCGTGCCATTTCAATTCGTTGTTTTTTCTCAAACATGTCTCGATGCAACTCTTCACGAACCTCATCAAACGTCACCTCCACCGGTTTTGTGTACCCTTCACACAGTAGGATCATGAATCGATCAGCTATCTGGATTATGCCAGATAGCTCACCAGCCTTTAACGCAAACGCTTCTCGCTCCAAAGCAGGCTGTCCACTGTGTTTTTGAATGGGTGGTACCTCTCCTCGCAAAGCCTTACTTGTTGGATCGACTGAGTATTGTTCGGCGAGGTTCCCAATAATTTCTGGCGTGGGATTCTTCCTGGCTATTTGCCATACCTCCTGCGCCCGACGTTGATTGTCGAGCACTACTGCTCTGCATCGGACCCGAGGTCCAAAGGTTGCCGTAAATGATTTATCAAGATCATCTTGGGTCACCGGTACAGGACCTACAAGCTTTTTCAAGGCGACAGTGGGCCGCACGATGTCGGTGAGATAGAACTCAATAGACTGTTTATTTTCTTTTGATATTTGTTCCAGCCAAGTAGGAACGTCGGGCTTTCCTTCTGGTGTTTGATAGCCCATTGATTCAGCTGCTCGCGCAACCTCACCTTCAACATCTTCTTGACTTACTACCAATTCCTGCCGAGCAAGTGCCTGATTTAGAAGAACTCCCGTGAGTAAAGCTTGTAGAACATCTTCGCCATACCGTTCAACACAAACGGCACGTACTTCACTGATCGTAATTGGACGACCGTTGACCCGTGCTGCTAAATTCGGCGACTGAAGGACTTTCCCTGAATTGTTCAGAGCATTCTCAATAGCTGCTTCCGATTGAAGTTTTCCAAAAATCTTGCCCGAAAGCACACGCGACTGCTTTTCCCGGAAAACCTCAGCAAGACGAGAACGAACGTCAGCAAACTTGACCTCTGAAGCCGGTAGATGCCCTTCACATTTGATAATAATAAATTGGTCGGCAACCTGAACGACCTTAGAGATCTCGCTATCAGAAAGCGCAAAGGCAGCAGATTCAAACTCGGGAGAACCCGAAAAATGTCGGATTGGCTGCACCCAACCACCAACACTTGCACTGCCAATATCGACAGATTTTTCCCTCGCTACAATTCCAAATGAATCGGGGTCTTGAAGAACGTCGGTTCGTGTTTCTTCGGCATCTTTTTGGCTGCCCAGCACAATTATTCGTGCCTTGACTGTAGGGCCGTATTGGTTTTGGAATTGTTTGCTTAACTGCTCATCTGTTGGTTCCAAGCTTCCTTTAGCGAGGCGCCTCAGTGCAATCATCGGCCAAACGATGTCTTCCCGATATTGTTTTTCAGTAACACCACGTTCTCGTTGAATGAGTGCAATCCATTTGTCTCGTGGCACATTAAATCGGCGAGACATCTCATTAATCTCATTATCTACGTCAGCAGTTGTCACCGCCACACCATTACGTTCACATGCTTGCTCAATAATTACTTTGTTAATAAGTGCGCCAACAACAAGTGATCCGTATCTGGCCAGACATGCGTCAGCTAACTCCACATCACTAATATTTGTGCCATTCACAATTGCTGCCGGTTTCGCCGAAGGCAAATCAGTAGATGGCTCTATGGCAGATGCATGAACAAGGCAGCAGAACGATAACAGAATTATGAGAACGATTCGGTGAATCGATTCCTGAGCCACCGACGGTAACGCTAATCGCATGAAACGTTGCATTTTGTTGCCCTCCTAACCGCAGATTCCTTGGTGAGACACTCACCGCTTGTTCAACGAATTGGGAAGGTAGGGTGTCTGGCCTGCCCAGATCAAGCACAATCCCCACGTTTTCATGCGTATTTCGGGCGAAAAATAACACAATTCCATGAGAAAAGTTAATTTTTCACACTTGTTGGACTAACTTGCCGATAATACTGATTAAATCGATTTCGCAAGCAGGAGGACCTTTGATGAGTTCAGCAATCACCCCCATGGGAATTCGGGACGATATTACACAATGCATTGGCCGTACGCCTCTTGTACGACTGCAAAGAGTGACTGAGCACAGCAAGGCCTCTGTCATTGCAAAAATCGAGAATATGAATCCACTCTGGAGTGTAAAAGACCGAATCGCGTGCGCAATGATTGATGCTGCTGAACACGATGGGAAGCTTGATCCAGACACAGTTGTAATTGAACCGACAAGTGGCAACACGGGCATTGGCCTTGCCTATGTGTGTGCAGCTCGTGGCTACAAACTCCGCGTCACCATGCCTGAGAGCATGAGCCTTGAACGTCGTCGGATGCTCAAGGCGCTTGGAGCAGAACTCGTCCTGACGCCCGCTGCGGAAGGCATGCCTGGTGCCGTTCGGCAGGCAGAAGATATTACAAGTTCAAGCAGTCAATTTTTCATGCCTCAACAATTCAAAAATCCAGCCAATCCAGATGTTCATAGAAAAACAACCGCGGAAGAAATTTGGGCTGACACAGACGGTCAGGTTGACATCATCGTGTGTGGGGTCGGTACCGGTGGAACCATTACTGGCTGTGGCGAAGCCCTCAAGGCAAAAAAACCAGAAATCCGTGTTGTTGCTGTTGAACCACTCAATAGCCCGGTTATCACTCAGCAATTGGCCGGTGAGGTGATCAAGCCTGGAAAACATATGATTCAAGGCATTGGTGCTGGCTTCATACCGGACATTCTTAACCTCGACATCATTGACGAGGTCGTAAAAGTTGATGATGAAGATGCCATGGAAACTGCTCGTCAACTTGCCAAACGCGAAGGTTTGATGTGTGGTATCAGCTGTGGTGCCGCCGCATGGGGTGCTCTTGAGGTCGCTAAACGGCCTGAGAATGCTGGGAAAATGGTTGTGGTTGTTCTGCCTGACCTTGGCGAACGTTATCTCTCGACACGCCTTTTCCCGGAGTAAGCGTGTGCGACATCGCATGCGAATAACGGCGTCGTCCCTTGCCTCCTGAATGGTGGCTGGTAGCATCATGAGCCTCAGAATTAGGTTCTGAAACGAGTCACTCGCCCGAGTGGCGGAATTGGCAGACGCGCAAGATTCAGATTCTTGTCCAGGCAACTGGGTGGAGGTTCAAATCCTCTCTCGGGCATTCCCGTTGTTGGTGCGTACCAGTTTCATTTCCTAAAACAAGGCGTATCATTCAGTTCAGTACTAATCAGGAATACATTGCTGTGATACCATTTCGCTGTGAATATTTTATGCTCGTGCAATGTGATGCGTTGCCTTTGCGAGTGCTTTGATACGCAAATAAACAGGGCCTCTAACTCAATTGGTTAGAGTAGCGGTCTTTTAAACCGTTTGTTCCGGGTTCGAGTCCCGGGGGGCCCACTTTTACTTTCGAGTATGTGCGTCGCACGACCATCCCGTGCTTCGCTCTGCTCAAATATCGACAAACCCGCAGGAACAATCGTTCCGACGCTCTTCCCCTTTCCTGCGTCGTCCTGCAGCTGCTGAGACACTTCCTGAGACACTTTCGCAAAATTCTCGTAATGATCGTGTGTGATCATTCGATAATGCTGTTTGCTAATCTCCTCGTCGTGACCAAACCATTCGTTAATCACAAACCTCGGACCACTGCACAGAGTGTGTGCATCAGTAACAGCGGACTTGCGAAGGCTGTTAAAGATATAAGGCCAAACCGATTCGCCAAGTTTGTTCAGATTTCGAAGATAAACATCTTACATGTGTTTGTTACTCACTGCTGCAAACCGTCACAACACATAAAAGCAAAGCCGATCAAAAGGACAGGACGGTGAGCGGCACCTTCCCTAACGTCTCGCCCGTCGGCGACAGCCAGACAAGCGGTTTCCGCTGCCCTTTGAGGAAGGTCGTCGACTCGCCCGCCTCGGGAACAGCAGGAAAAGGTAAGGACAAAGCAGCTCACTCGCAAAATTCAATCCTCAGCGCAGACCGCTACCGAATCCCATTCAAATGTGGTATCGCGATCGGGCGTTGCGAAGGAAGGGCACCTGCTGCTAGCGATGATGAATGCCGGAGATAGATCACGAGTCACGCATCCGGTAAATTCCCAGGTTCCCGTTACTTGAGAGGATGCCTCGCATCGTACTCAAATGTTTCATAGAACCTTTTGTTCAAGCAAGCATATGCCGCAGCTAGTGTGCTCGATACGTTGATGAATCCAAATAATACGCAGTGGTCTGCTAACTCTCGTTTAGCATCTATAGCTTTGTTTCATTTTTCCACTCGCTATTTTAAAATGCATCGTCAGGATGGAAACAAAACAATGACACCCAAGACTCGATGTCGTCTTCGCATCGGACCAATGGTTGCTGCCACCTGGCTACTCTCTGCCGCCACAGTCTTTGGTGGCGTGACTGTGGATTTTAGTCACTCTTTTACTGGCCTGCCCGACGCGAACCAGAATACCGGTGAGATTACACTCGAATTCACTGTTGATGACACAGGCAACGTCACGCTTGATGCCTCCTCAACCGCACTGTGTCCGGCCTCCTTTGTGGACGAGTTCGACGGTCCGGTGGGCACAGTGACTGACCCCGCCATGCACGGAAAACGTTTCGTCATCAAGCTGTCATCCACCAGCTCCGGTAGTTTACGGATCGACAACACCGGCAGTGGACTCGCAGTGCAGGGAGGCAATTCAAAACTGATCGACACAAACAAGTCCGCAGTCAAAGAGATGATCACCGCGACAGTAATCGTGGCAGATACTCAGTTCAATCTTTCCGGCATTGAATATTGCAACCGTACCGAAGGCGCAGTGATGGATGTTTCGGGCACCACCCACCACCTCGCCAGCAACAGTGGTTCGGTAAATGTCTTGTCTCAAGGCCTCACAGGAGACTTCACTATTGCCTCAACAGGCAGCACGTCCGGAAAAGGCTTTGTGGTCAGTGGTTTACAATTTGATCTTACTGCTGCGCAAGCCGCCTCCGTGGTGGTGCGTTTTGCCAATAGCGGAACCGGCTTTGGCGATTCGTCAGAAGCCCGCAGCAT
>WLWF01000346.1_pt1 | contig 45601 bp, 44 predicted proteins | sample 6718331 | NCBI WGS metagenome assembly WLWF01 (sample SAMN12718692, study PRJNA515312) | sponge metagenome | isolation source: marine sponge | host: Mycale hentscheli | place: New Zealand: South Island, Marlborough, Capsize Point | collected 2003-05-01 | reverse complement strand
TGATTGCCAAAGGCAACAATTTAAAACCTGGTAAGCTTATTGCGCAACTTGGTGATTGCCATTTGTACAACGACCACTTAGAGCAAGCTAGAGTGTACTTAGCGAGAGTGCAGCCAGCGCATATGCCAGAGTTGGAACTAGCTAAGGGCATGTATAGCACAATGAACAACGAGGTCGTGATCCCTGAGTTTAGCGATATAACCATTAAAAACTATAACCCCAAGCCCGCGATACCAGCGCCGCTATCGGTTGGTAAATAAGACAAAATGACATACTATATTTATCACATACCTGGTCAAAAAATAGGCGTAACGCGTAATCTTAATAAGAGAGTAACGGAGCAACAAGGTTATGCTTCAGACGAATACGAAGTTCTATTTACGGGTGAAGATATCGATGAGATATCACAGTTGGAGATAGAACTTCAAAAGTCTTATGGCTATAGAGTTGACACTGAATTATATAAAAATTTATTTAAACCAAAACAAATGAAAGTAAACCCAACAGAACAAACCACAACATTCCCTGTACCGCTTAATAAGCTTAAAGGCAGGTTAATGGATAACCTAGGATTAAACTGGGTAACGCCTAACGGCCATAGAGTAACGCTTGACTCGGAACTTGTAAGCTGGATAACTAAAAACGCAGTGACATCGCGCTTTAACGCTGATCGCTGTTTTGTATACAACAAAGCTATGTGGGAATTTGATAAGACAAGACACAATACAGTCGTGCATTCAAAAGAAGACTTTGGAGACACCATTTTTGGTGACATCCGCGAATGGGCAGACACCAGAGGTATCTACGCTAAAGGCGATACTAAAACACAATTAATTAAATTATATGAAGAAGCAGGAGAGCTCGCCCAAGCTGTACTTAGGAATGATAACGCGGAGTTTATTGACGCTATTGGTGATTGTGTTGTTGTCCTCACCAACCTTGCCCATCTTGGAGGCGTCCGTATTGAAGATTGCATTGAGTCTGCTTACGATGAGATTTCTAATAGACGTGGTTCTATGGTCAACGGATCGTTTGTAAAACAAACTATGCCTGAAGACAATTCTTTTTCTAGCTACCTAATGTCTAAAACGAAAACATTATGAAGCAAAAAATAATTAACTTCCGCGATCCAGTAGTTGAACGCGTAGTGGATAAGTTTGTAGACCGTTCAGATGTGGGCTACGAGAAGTATGGCGTTACACTAGAAGATGATCCAAGCAAGATGCTTGAGTGGCTTAATCACTTGCAAGAAGAGCTAATGGACGCAGTCTTGTATTTACAAAAAGCCAAAGAAACCTATGAAACACAGAGCTCCGAGGAGTAATATGAAAAAGAAATATAGCAAGAAAAGAGGACCTGTAAGCGCAAAGAAGGTATCGTATGACGGTATCAACTTTGCCTCAGGGCTTGAAAAATATATGTACTTAGCTTTAAGAAAAGCAAAAATATCAGCATTATATGAAGGAGAAACATTTGAATTGCAAGAGTCATTTAACTTCCCATTCGAAAGTTACGAGCGGACGGGGAACGGTAAAGGCGAGTTTATTAATAGAGGAAATAAAAAAATCCTTAACATCAAATACACGCCCGATTTTATAGGCAAGCATTTTATTATAGAATGCAAAGGCCGCGCAAATGAATCATTTCCAATGCGTTGGAAGTTATTTAAGAAGTACATAGCTGAAAACAAGCTTGAGCCATTTACATTATATAAACCACAAAATCAAAAAGAATGCGACGAGACGGTCCAACTGATCCTAGAGAAGCAAAGGCAATTTCCAGGAAAAAGTACGCAGAGCGAAAAATAGACAAGTGGGTAAACTGGTCGTGGAAAATGCGAGGTAGAGTCATCTACAAAGAACTAATAGAACAAATAAAAAAATATGAGTGAAGAAAATAATAACTGGGTAGTGTCTGTAGGCTTTTATCCAGGGGTTTTGTTCGGAATGAGAAGCTATTATGCTGAGGACATGACATCTCATGTGCTTTACATTCCTTTTATGGACATTGCGTTACAAATAGTTAAGTAATGGGGTTGTTTGATGAAAGAATAGCTTATAAGCCGTTCGAATACCCTATATACTATACTGAGGGCTGGTTAAAGCAAGCTCAGGCATTTTGGTTGCATACGGAAATCAGTATGCAGAGCGACATTAAAGATTGGAACGAGAAGCTAACTCCTGCTGAAAAAAACTTAGTAGGTAACATACTACTTGGCTTTGCGCAAACAGAATGCGCTGTCTCTGATTACTGGACACAGAAAGTAACTAAGTGGTTCCCAAAACATGAAATTCAGCAAATGGCTATGATGTTTGGGTCACAAGAAACAGTCCACGCAGTAGCTTATAGCTACCTTAATGAGACATTAGGCTTAGAAGACTATGAAGCCTTCTTACACGAGCCCGCAACAGCCTCTAGATTTGATAATCTAGTCGCTTATGAGGGTACAGATAAGTTAGGCATAGCTAAATCATTAGCCGTGTTCAGTGCGTTTGCGGAAGGTGTTAGTTTGTATTCGGCCTTTGCTGTTTTGTATTCTTTCCAATTGCGCAATTCGCTTAAGGGCATCGGGCAACAAATGAAATGGAGCGTGCGGGATGAGTCTCTACACAGTAAGATGGGATGCCAGTTGTTTCGCCATATGTGTGAGGAAGATAATGCGTTAATGGAACAATGCCGAGAAGATATTATCGATGCTGCAGCTACAATGATAAAGCTCGAAGAGGCTTACATAGACAAGATGTTTGAAGCTGGTGATATTGAAGGTATTGCAGCCGAAGATTTAAAGAACTTTATTAAAAAACGAACAAATGAAAAGCTTGTTGAGCTTGGTTATATTGACCTCGGCAATTATTTCCCTTTTGTGGAAGGATCAGCAAAAAAATTAGATTGGTTTTACCATTTAACAGGTGGTGTAACACATACTGATTTCTTTGCGATAAGATCAACAGACTATTCTAAAGCTAACGAAGGAGAAGATTTTGAAGACATATGGTAGAATGGAATGAACAATGGATTAAAGGCGTTCATTACCCTGAATGGGGTGATACAGACGTATACAGAAAAACTATATCAGGGGGTTATTTGCTGCAAGGCGAATGCCCTCGTGATGCTTACGAACGCGTTGCTAAAACTGTTGCACGTAGATTATACAAGCCCGAGCTGGCTGATGTATTTTTTGGTTACATATGGAAAGGCTGGCTTAATCTTGCATCACCAGTACTATCTAACACAGGGACTGACCGAGGTTTACCTATTAGCTGCTTCGGAATAGATGTAGCTGACAGCATCCAAGATATTGGTGCTAAAAACCTAGAAATGATGTTGTTAGCAAAACACGGCGGCGGCGTGGGTGTTGGCATTAATATGATAAGACCCGCTGGAGCTAAAATTACAGGTAATGGAACATCAGACGGAGTTGTACCTTTTTGCAAAATCTATGACTCAACAATCCTTGCAACTAATCAAGGAGCTGTTAGAAGAGGAGCAGCATCAGTTAACATCAACATTGACCACCCAGATTTCGAAGAGTGGTTGGAGATCAGAGAACCGAAGGGCGATGTTAACAGACAATCGCTTAATCTCCATCAGTGCGCAATTGTTGGTGATAAGTTTATGCGACGACTTGAACAAGGCGATAAAGAGGCGAGGACTCGATGGAGTAAACTTCTTAGAAAGCGAAAAGCAACTGGAGAGCCGTACATTATGTTTAAAGGAAACGTTAACAAGAACAATCCAGCAGCATATAAGTCAAATGGTTTAAAAGTACATATGACAAATATATGTAGTGAGATTACACTGCATACTGACGAGTCACACAGCTTTGTATGTTGTTTAAGCTCGCTTAACTTGTCTAGGTACGATGAATGGAAAGACACTGATCTTATTTACCATGCTACGTGGTTCTTAGACGGTGTTATGGAAGAATTTATACAACGAGCAAAAGGCTTGCGTGGTTTTGAGAACGCAGTACGCTCAGCAGTTAAGGGTAGACCATTAGGTCTTGGCGTCTTAGGCTGGCATACTTACTTGCAAGACAGAGGCATACCTTTTGAAGGATTATCAGCACAATATGAAACAAGAAAAATATTCTCTCAAATCAAGATTGAAAGCGAGCGCGCTTCAAGGGACTTGGCCGATGTCTATGGTGAACCTCTTTGGTGCGTCGGCACTGGGATGCGTAACACTCATCTTAGGGCTATTGCTCCTACCGTTAGTAATAGTAAACTTGCTGGGAACGTTTCTCCAGGAATTGAGCCGTGGGCCGCAAATGTATTTACAGAGCAGAGTGCTAAGGGTACTTTCATACGCAGAAACCCTGTTCTTGAAAGTGTTTTAGAAGATAATGAATTGAACACTGAGAAGATCTGGAATCAGATATTAACCGATGGCGGTTCAGTGCAAGGCATCAAAGAACTTGACGGCTTAGTTATGGGTGATTGGGATGAGCCAATTAAAAACGTGTTTAAAACGTTTAAAGAAATTAACCAACTGGAATTAGTAAGGCAAGCCGGAATACGGCAGCAGTACATTGACCAATCGGTTAGTTTAAATTTAGCTTTCCCTTCTGAAGCTACACCAAAATGGATTAACAAAGTCCATATGGAAGCTTGGAAGCAAGGTGTTAAAACCTTGTATTACACGAGGACGGAATCAGTGCTGCGTGGCGATTTAGCTGCGGCCGCGATGGATGATTGCGTTGCTTGTGATGGTTAAAAAAAATAAAGGGGATCCAATTGCGGGTCCCCTTTATTTATTATTTCTTTTTGTTTTTCTTTAGTTCTGATCTATCGTATTTAGATACTCTACCTTTAGTTTTCTTTTCTTTTCTTCCAGCCGCTATATCAGAGGGGCTAAGCTCACCATAAGTTTTAGGCGTATCCTTGCTCACCTTCTTTGTAGGTCTAAACACAACATCACCATCACTGTAGTCTTTACTACCACTAGGCGTCTGCCAGTCTTCTTTAAACCAACGTTTAAGTGACAAACCTTCTTTAGTCTTTCTGACTTTTTTAAACGGTGAGTTTTGAATATACATTACTTTTTCTTTCCTTTATTCTTGCGACACTTGGCAATAGCACCAGACGCGTATGCCGAAGGGAACACGTCGTACTGGGCTTTTACTTTATGATAACATGCATCCTTTAATTTAAAGGGAGAGCTTTTACAACCGCGAGTCATTACTTTTTGTATTTTTTAGCTGGTGACTTAGCGTTATACTTAGCTTTTTGCTTAGCGCGCTTTTCTTTCTTTAGCTCGCCGTATGTTTTATCACTAAACGGTGCTTCAAGAGCTGATGTAAACTTGTCTACGACTTTAGTGCTTCTGCCCATCTCTTTGTCTTTTAAAGACTTTTCGTAAGCAAACTCAGCGGCAGTTGTCTGCTTAGCTGGAGAACCGTACTCGTAGCTAGTAGTGCTTTGTCTTAACCCTTGCTTAGCCTCAGAGCGAGCTTCAGCATAAACACCTTTACCTTTTGCAGCTTTAATTACTTCCGCGTCTGTTAAGTTAGGGTTATTAATCCCGCTCTTTTTAAGCATTTGTCGAGCTGAGTTAACAGTTTTCTTTTCTAAAGAAGACGGTGTTACACGCTTTGTTTGTTTAGCAGGCGATTCCGGCGCAGCTTTAATTGCGTTTTGTAATTGCTGTAGTAGTTTGTCTTGGTTACCTTTCAGTGCCTTTAGCATTGGTGACTTCGGGGCCATTTTAAATGGCGTTGATTTGTATCCCATGATTATTTGTTTTTCAATCTTTCGTTCTCTCTTTCTAAAAACTCTACTTTAATTCTTAACGCAGATACTTCTTCGGTAAGTGTAAGCACTGTTTTTCTTAGTTCATCTTTCTCGTCGGCGGAGCTAGCCAGCATGCTTTCTAAATTACGCACCCGGTGTTTCAAATCGTCTCTATATTGCACCCCGTCGCTGTTTTCTATTTCTGATTTTTTTTCTTCCGACTTAACTTTAAGTCTGGCCTCAAAGAACTTCCATATACCGGCAGAACCAGCTACAGTAGCTACAGTGATTATTATTTGGGTTATGTTATCCATGTCTATGCAGTTGTTCTGTTTTTAAACGTCTTAAGGTACTAAAAGAAGATATAACAAAAATAACCCAGCCGTAATGAGTCGCTGTTGGCAGTCCTATATTTAATAAATACATCATTAGGCTTGTTGAGTACAAACCAAATGTAATAATAGCTGCTTTAATTCTGCAGTCCAGTTCACCTTTGCTTACGCAATACAATTGATAAAAGCCGGCTGCAATTAAACAAAACTGGTAAATAGGCATAAACCCAATTTCGGTAGCCGTAGCAATAGGCGCTAAAATCATTAAAGACGCGCCTAAAGTAACCTCTGTAGGTTGGCTATCGCTATATTTAAATATATGGGACAGTTTCTTAAGCATTCTTTTCTAGCTTTTCTTTATATACACGTATGGTATTCCAAATAGCAAATAGACCTATAATAACCCAGCCTAACCGGCTGCCGTTCAATAAGTCTTCAACCCAAAGGTTTTCAATAGTTATTAAAGCTACTAAAGCTGCGATCTGAACAGCTAGTAGCCTCATTTTTAATGTGCCATTCCATACTACAGCCCAGGTTTGAAAAGCGCCTGCAGCTATGCCGCCGGCAATAAGCAATGGAGATGGGTTTTCAAAATCAACACACAGTGCCGCTGGCAAAGCTATTATATGACAAAGAGCAATGAGCGCCTCGTTTGGCTCGCTATCACTATACCAAAACAATTCTTTCATTTTCGCTAAACCCTTACTTTTCATTATTACCTAATTTTAATGATAATTACTTAAACTTCTTATATTTTGTGCGACCACCCTCTTTATAGGCTACTAAAGCTTCACCTCGGCAGTTACCGTCAGGTACGTAAGATACATGCACCCAAGCTGGCTCTTCGTCTGTACCAAACTCCCATATGAGCTGGTCGAAGTCTAAATGGTTTTTAATACGATAAAATATATCAGCATTAGTTATTTTGCCGTAAATATCTGCGTCAAGATCAAGGGCTTGACCATGACTGTGTTGTGAGCGCTTACTTCCGCCGATAGCTTCGTTTAAAGCTTTGCTGCGGTAGCCAGACGAAACACCAATAGGCACTCCGAAATGCAGCCGTAGTGGCTCAAATACGTTTTCCGCTATTGCTTTTAGCGCATGCAAGTGTGAAACAGTTGGTGTATTGTCTATGCCGTGTCGCGCCGCTGTGTTAGATTTAGTAGCTTCTTTTACCGATAAGTGTTCTGATAGTTTCATATTATCTATTTTTTCTACGCTCTACCGCTTTTCTTCTTCTTTCGATAGCTTTCTCTTTGCGCAGCATTATTTTTTCTTCAGTAGTCAACTTTTCGTATTCCGTTTTTTCTTCTGCTTTTTTATCAGCTCTTGTTTCCTTAGCTTTTTCTATACCCTCAGCTTTGCGTTTTTCTTTCGCCGCTTCTTTAATAGCTTCTGCGTTTTCTTCTATAGCACCTACGTCCCATGTTTTCCAGCCTAAGCCTAATGCTATACGCTGCCATGCTTTGTTACGTGCATCAAATGCTTCGCTCACTGAGGTAAGTTCATCAACCACACGATCAAGTGGTACACTAGCTGCTGCTGATAAAACCTTACCTAATATTGTCCAGTTAGGCCCTAAGTCTAATCTACCATCCGCTACTACGCCCCAACCGCGCGCTGCAATTTCGTCTTTCTCAAACTTTTTTGTTTGAATAGCACTATGCACTTTACGAGCTTTAGAACCAATAGGCGGAGATATATCAAACAAAGATAAAACGGTGTAGGCGTGGTTAGCCATAAAACCTTTTTCTTCTTGTTTTTCGTATTCTCTAATAATGTTTTTAACGGTAGAGAACACTGCGCCATACACTCCAGAGCCCTTAAGAACAGTATCTAACATGCTGTTCAGCACTCTAGCTATCTTTTGCTCTTCCTTAGCGTTTTTCTTTTCTAGTTCTTCAGCGGTAAGATCCTCTTCATCATCATCAAATCCTGGTAGCATAGCGAACAATGCGCTTTGTAATGCCGAGAATATAAAGTTTTGCACCACACCGTAGTAAGCTATTTTGCTCACGTTCTCTTTCCAATCGCCTCTGTTATTAGCCAAGTCTAACGCCGCCTTTTTCATTAAGCGGGTATATTGCATAGGAGTGTTCTGAAAAGCGAATATAAGGCGCCCTAGGTTGCTTCTTTGTAGCTGTGATACCAAAGCTGGGTCAGAAGATTGCTGTGCTTCATCAGATTTCTTAGAGAAATCAATAAACGCTTGAGCCTCGGCTTCTTTCTGCGGCATGCCTTCTTTAACCAAAGCATTAACACGATTGCGGTAATACATTGCCCCGCCCGTTGCAATAGCCATACTATCCGCGATTTGAGTAGGCGTAAAACCTAATTGTAGGAGCCTAGCTAGTATTGCTTGGGGACTGTTTTTGCTTTTGTTTGCGATGCTTGCGATTTCATCAGAACTTACGTCTTGCTTTAATCCACCGCGGCGCTCTTTAAGTTTATCTGAGTTGAATATCATTGCCCAATCAGCCCAGTATTGCTTTTGATTAGCAAACGCTGCTGCTGCTTTAACCGGGTTGTTGTCGGACCAGTTTATAAAGTTGGTAAACGAAAGCATCTGTAACAATGCAGAACGTCTGTTGAAGAACATGATGGCTCCCGTAGACCCGTTAATCCAGTTTAACCATGCGTTGACTTGTTTATTACCGCCTGCGTTACGGTTTGTGCCGTTCTTCATTGAGTACAGAGAGTCTTCAATTGCCTCGCGATGCGCCTTACCGTATAATGCTTCAATCTTGTTTAGATTCTCTGCAGTAAATATTGCATCGGCGTTTTGTATAAACTCCTCCAAGTACTTTTTACGACCAATCTTCTCGGTCATACTGTTAAGATCTGATAATAGCGTGGCACCAGCCCAGTATTCACTAGGTTCCATCCATGTATCGCGGCGAGCAACAACAAGCATTGCGTCTGCGAAGTCCATTAACTCTGGGTTTTCGCGAATAGCGTCGTCTAGTATCTTAGTGTCTTTCTTAGATAACCCCGGTACTTCAATTCCAGCTTTTTTCCACAGGTAAACACGAACGGCCTGATCGTAAGTAAAGCCTGTTTTGCCGATCTCTTTGTTTAGTAGCTTATACTCATTAGGAAAAGCTTTAACTGCCGACCTAAAATCACCTTTAATTTGCTGGCGTATACCATCAATTGCAGCAACGCCTTTAGCATACGGCGTCATTAAGTTATCTTCAAGCCATTTCATATCAGCTTCACCTTGCTTGCCTTTACCGGCAAACGCATAGTTAACTAAGCCTCTGAAATCATCAACACTTGGTGCGACAAAGAACTTAAACTTACCTTTCTTTTCACCGCGTTTCTGCGCTTGAACAGCTGAAAATGTTTTAAACGCCTCAACACCGGTTTTGCGCTCAAGTATGTTATTAAACTCTTTGTTAAGCGCCGCTTCCTTAGGCGACTTGCTAAATTTAGCGTTCTCTACAGCTTTAACGTCTTTAACGGCTTTAATAAACTGGTCTGAATTTACGTTAAATGCTTGTTTAGCATTGTATGCTTTAGCATATTTTTCTCCAATTAATTTACCGCCTGCAAAAGGTTTTAAAGCGTATTGAATTTTACCAAGAGTGAATATATTATAATATCGATTATACCATGGAGTTTGTCCTGGAACATAGCCGATAGCTTGGCGCGCTGCAAACCCAGCAGCTGTAACAACTTTGTCCATAGCTAAAGGTATAATAGCCACTTTATAATCAGATTTAAGCGCGTCCATATCTATGGATTTATCACCTTGCACGTAGTTCTTAAACATTAGTGCCAAAATGGCTCGTGCTGGTGTGGCATGCTCGTACCTGTAATTTTTAGTGTTTTTAGAAGTTGCACCTTCAGCTATATGTGTAACAGGTGCAGCTACTCTTGCTACCGTGTTTGTACCAGAATTCATTGCAGCAATAACCATCGCCTGAACATCTGGGCTATAATTCTTTAATCCTTTAACTATGGCGCTAGTTAGCTCCCATGCCGCGTCCGCTGTAGCCGCATCTTGAGCCTGCAACTCCGGTGAATTTTCAAACTTACCGTTTAGGTAGCTAGCTTTAACATCGGCACTCGCGGCCATTGTTTCAGCGCTATCCCATTCTTCTTGAGTGTAGAGCTTACCTTCACCTACAAGGGCATCTTGTACATCAGCTACGTTATAAAAGAAATCTTGCCTAGAGTCTTTCTTGACTGTGCCGTCTTTTTTGAATACACCAATTCTGCCAGAGTTAGCAAATGTGCGCGCCATAAAAGATTTAGCCACTGCAGCGGAGACGTTGTTTGATTTTAATATATCAACAATTGCTTCTTTAGATTCCGCTATTTTAGCTCTGCTTCTAAATAAATCAGCAACAGTAGCAGAAGCACCAGTCATTTTATGAACGTTTTCTACAAAGTCGATGTCATTGTCAATCTCTTTAAGTATATCAGAAATGTCTTCTTTAGCAATACCTAACTCTTTTATATCTATTCTTTTTATAGATTTAAATACCTTAAGTAAATCTTTAGCTAAATCAGAATATTGTTCAGCAGTAAACGTGTCACCGTATACTGCTTTTAAATCATTTCTAATTGAACGCACTGAGTAATCCTCATCTACGCCGACCATTCGTTTTGAAAATTCATCACGCTTGCTTTCCCAAACCATTCTTTGCTCAGGAGACATAGCTCTTATAGAAGCGGATCTTTTTACGTTACCTCTTTCAACATCTCTAGATACCTCCTGCACGAAAGCATCGCTTAGCTCGGTGCCTAAAAGTTCTTGTCTATTTTCGTACGCTTGCCTAATTTCACTATTAGGATCTTGTAATGCTTCATTGATAATATCAAACGAAAGCTCTTCAGCTATCGCTTTTGCTAACGATTCTTTACGGCCGCGTATAGGCGCTCCTGTTGCATCTAAAATATTAGATAAGTAATCAGCATCAGATAATCTTGTTGCTGCGTTAGGCAGTCTTCTAACGAGCTCTGCGCCTGACGTACGCCCTGCTTTGTCCGTGTCTACAGATTCTCTATCAATCTTTTTACCTTTCCAGTCGCTTGTCCATACGCCGTCAACTTTCTTTTGAATAGCGTTTGGCATTGCTGTCATAAGATAAGTGGTAGTCATGTTCTCAAGTATAGCTGCCTTGTTGCGTAGTAAAAACTTACGGAGTTGACCGTCTTTCTTACCACCCATGGCTTTCTTTAGATCAATATCAGCTTGCTTACCCATAGCTTTACGTAACTCAGCAATATAAGGCTTTACGGTAACATTCTTAGAAACAGATTCGTCCATGCGGGTTTTCATAACCCGTACAGTTGATTTAACTTTATTTTTTATAGAGTCTAATACATCAGCATCGACGATACGTCTTTGTATTAAGCTTTTATACGCTGGTTTTTCGGACTCAGGGGCTGAAGTTTCCTCTTTAGCAACAACTTGCTTAGCTGTTTCGCTATCTGTGCTTTCCGTCTGCGCACGTTCTTGACCTTCTTCGAACAATGCTTTACGGGCATCCAGCTTACCAAAGTTAACATTGGAGAATATAAACTCGCCTAGCGTTATTTTAGCGTCGCCTGATTTACGCTTAGCTTCTGGGTTAAAGTTAATTAAACGATCACCCACGCTTTCTATAATCTTCTGCGCTTCTTCTTTACTTACAGAGCGTGAGCGAATATAGTTAGCTATAGACGGGTGAAGTTTACCTTCATTATATATAGGGTTAAATACTTTGCGGTCAAAGAACTGCTCTTGCGTTTTTACAGACTCAGGCACCAATGCGTTAATATCACCTAAAAGTGATTTAGATTTCTTATCGCCAACTGGTGCTTCTTCTTCATCTAAGCCTTCAGCTTCATCAACAAAGCTTTTTATAAGCCCCTTTGTTTTGCTAGTGCGGTTTTTATTTGCGTATTCTGCTATAAAAGCAAAAGTTTGTGCACCGTCTTCTATGCTTAGCTGTGGTGATGAATCAGAAAACACCTTGTTAAGGAACAAATTAATTTGAGTAAGTGCACCTAAATCTATTTGATTTCCCTCAGCAATGTAATCCGAAAGTGCGTTCATAGCTTCTTCGTAGTACGCCGCGTCTTTTGTATCACCTTCTTTATAAAAAACATCTAATTTGTTTTTAATATAAGAAGCTGTTTCTGTTGTATTGTTTTCTAGCCAGGTAAGTAACTTCTCACCTGCTTTATTAGCTGCATCATTACCTATAGATTGCTTAGCTACCGCGTGCAGTAATTCGTGCGAATAAACAGCTACTTTACCACTCGCTGCAGACTTGTCTACGTTTATATATATGTCGCCTGTAGCGTCATCTATAAATGCGTCTGTAGCTTCGTCGCTTTTAGGGAATCGCTTTTTAAAGTCAGCATCCGATAACGATACAATTTGGTTTGTTAAACCTAATTCTTCTAGCAAATCTCGGGCATTGGACTCGTCGGCTGCCATTTGCTTTTTATTTGTTTCAATAAAAAACTCACGCTTAGCAGCTTGCTCTATATTGTCGGCGCCTGATTCTTTTGCTTTCTTTAAATATTCGTTTTTAGAAACGTCATCTAACTGATCGAATCTAGCGCCGGACATAGCTTGCTTTTGAGCTAACTCTCTACCAAATGCTACTTCAAACGCGGTTTTGGCGTCTATGCTAACTTTTAACGATGCGTTATGTCTTGCAGCTTTTCTTTGTCCCGAATTGTCAGTTAAAATGGCTTCTCTCTGACTTGATAAGCTATCAAATTGCTCTTGCAATGTGTTTTTAGCTGCGTCAATTTCAGCAATGCTAGCTCCTGACTGCGCTAAGTCAATTAACCTTTGGTTAATCTGACGCATTCTTAGGTTTAGCTCACCAACTGTGGTTAAGTCTTCTGCAGATAACCTGGAGTTCATTCTAGATATTGCAGCGTCTTCAAGCAGCTCGCCTTCTGTTTGAACCTCTTCAATTAGCTTTTTAATTTCAGGACTAATATTTTTAGGCAACGGTGCGGCTGGGTTTAGTAAAGAATCAATGTTGCTTAGCCCTGATAGCTCTTTAATTTTTTCTACCTTACCGTTATAAGCCTGTATCTCAGCGCTAGTCATGTACTGATGCGCGAGATTTTTATAAACTGCAGGCAAGGATTGCTTTAGCTGCAGAGGAGCACCTATTAAGGCACCACCAGCGTAAGACTCTAAAGCCCCGTCCATTATATTTTTGTCTTCACCTAATATATAAATAGAAGCGAAGTTGTTTGTTATTTCAGTAGCAGCTTCCGTTAAACCTTCTTGGTTAGCTGATTTAGCCACTGCTTTAGCAATCTGTGGGCGCAACGGATTTACTGCGTTGTTAACACCTTTTAGAATAGCTACAGTACCTAGTTTTTCGAATATGACTTCAGCCCCACCTGCTATTGCAGATACGGTCATCTCCTTCCATAAAGGCATGTTTGTAATCTTAGCATCGGCGTCCATTTGAGCCTCTATGCTGGTAGTTTCTTCCGGGGTTAGCGTTCCTGAATCTAATAACTTTTTATTAGTAATCATTCTATCCGCTGCCGCGTATTCTTGCGTAGCCAGCTCAGTAGCTTTACTTCCGTAACCACTTGCAAAAAATAAAGGCATTGCTGCAGGACCTGTGAACGCCATCGTTAAAGACGGTATAGCCTGAACAGCTGTGTTGCCTGCCCAATTAACTAAACTGCTGGGTTTTGACAAATCTATGTCTTCAAAGGCAACTCCTTGTGATAACCTGGATTTTTCTATTTCCGCACCTTGCAGTACGTCTTTAGCTCTTTTTTCAGCTGTTTTTACTCCTCTTCCAAAACCAGCTACAATGTTAGGCTCGTCAGACATAGCCGCAGCCTGAGCGCCTGCAACTCCGCTTGCAATTTGGTAAGCACCATAGCCTATATTAATAGCTAGGTCCTTAAAATTAACCCCAAGCTTGTTTATTAGGCTGTATGTTTTTCCAAAGTCTTGAGCAGCTCTAAGACCTATTTGCGTTTCTTCACTTTGCAAGGTATCTAAAAAAGAACTGTAATCCTGTTCCTGCGCGATTAAATCCGCGGCAGCTTTTCTAATAGAAAAATAATCCTCTTCAGTTGGGTTTTCTTTGTATGCGTTAATTCTGTCATTTAAAGCGGCATTGTTTTTTTCAATGTCCGCTCTTTCTTTATCCAAGTTGTTTATGCGCAGCTGTAAATCTAATTTGTTTTTAGCTGTTACAGTTTCTATAGCTTCTCGGTCATCATCCGCTAGAGAACTAATATATCCTTGGCTAACTTTAGATTTTTTAGATTCAAGCATGCTAGCCTTAGCGGCACTTATTTCTTCGCTAGATGGTTCAATAAGACCTGTTTCGCGCCAAGTATTATATTGTTTAAATTCTTCAGGGCTGCTAAAGTCAGTTTCCTTTAGCGTTATTTCAGAGCGTTGGCCCATGCCAAAATCAGCGGTCCCTATTTCTCTCCACTTAGCCGCTTTCTCAGCTACTAAACTATCTTCAACTTCTTTATCCGTTATTTCAACGTCTTTAAGACTTTGTTCGTATTCCTTTAACAGCTCTTCCCGCCCCTCTGAAAACTGAGCCGCGTAATTATCGTTTGCGTATTGCTTTATAAAGGAATTAAATTCCGAAAGTACTTCTTCCCTGTTGTCGTCTCCGAGTTTTTTCTTTACGTAGGCAGATGGGTTAGTTTTAGCATCGTATTCTTCAATAGACTGCAAACGTATTTTATCTGTACCAAGCCCTTCTTCCGTTACTTTGATACCAAGCGCTCTCATTTTACCGGAAATACGCTCGTACACGTCTTCCTCTGATCCTTCTAAGTCTTCTAATGTAAGTAAGTAAGGGTTAGTCTCTTGCGACTCCAATGAAGTATCGGCCAAACCGGAATCCCCAGCGGCCGTTTCTTTTACTGGTTCCGTTGGTGGAGTCGTATCCGTTGGAACCGTTGTCTTTCCCGCTACAGGTGTAAACCCTGTTTCGCTTAGCCAATCTTCTAAAGATAGCCCTTTGTTTTCAGCAGCGTACTCTGCTTGCGTTACTGAAATTTGTCTGCCTTCTTTTTCGTACATTAGTAAAATATATTAAACTATTTAAGACCTTTTTTAGCGAAGCCTTCTAAAGTGTTTTTATTGGTAAAAGCGACTGTTTTGCCGTCCGCATCGCTTGGGCCAATTGGCAACCCGAACGAGTCAACGTAAACGTAACCACCTAGCTTTTCATTCCATTCCCAGCTTTCACCTGCAGTGCGCCCCGGTATTGGTTGCTTGTAGTTTGAGCCTTTTGGGTTTACATAAGAGCTTGCACTGAAAGAAGTGCCGGTAGTTTTAGGGGTGCCTGGTTCATCAGTAAGCCCTGCACCGCGTGAATCAATAATCCCACGAGTAAGCATGTCAATAGCCTGCTGACGAGCATTAGGGTCGTCTGGGTCAATGCCATCCAACGGGATAAGCTGCAACTCAGAGTTTGACAGAATACTATATAAAGCATTGTCATTGGATAGCACATTAGCAACCTTAGACCTAATAATTTTCTCTTGGTTTTCAGTAACTTGACCCTTAAGATTTTCTTCCTCGGCTGCTAAGCTTAATATAGTGTTAGCCTCGTTGGTTGCAATTTCAAATGGTTTTTTAAAACTTTTTGTATTGTAAGAGAATGCATCAACGGACATTGGCGCACCTCCAGGTATAGGCACTGAATATCCTTCAAAGTTTAAAGAGCCATCATCGCCTATGCTAGATATATTACTTTCTAATATAGCGTTAGCTTTTAGCAAACTCTCACTGTTCTTTTGTGAATTTGAATATACGTTCTTTGCTTTAAAGTTATCCGCGTACTCAACCTTTAAATTAGCGAGCCCCTCTAGATTACCCCGAAGCTTTACCATTTTGTTCTGAGCATCATTCATTTGGTCCATGTACATCTGGTACTCTGCTCCCGACTTATCTTTTATTTTTGAAGCGCTATTAGCTGCTTCTATAAATTCATTGCGATAGTTTATTACTTGTGACTTAACAAGCTTTTTATCTGCATCATTAAAATCAGCTACATCTACATAACCTTCAAACTGATCAATGTAAGCGTTTGCTTTACTTTGTATAGCCTGATTTTGCTCCTCGCGTTTTTTCTTAGCTTCCATAGCTTTCTCATAGCCGGTCATAAATTGACCACCTACGTCTTGAAACCTACCTTGTATATCTGACACTCTACGTGCCGCGGCTACTACTCCTGATCCTTGCTGCTTAGCCATTATTGCTCTAATTCATTTAATATGCCTTGCTGAAGAGCACTTGTACCGCCGGTAAGTAATAATCCACCCGCTTGCCCTACGCCTCCGGCAAATTGACCAATAGCTTCTGTTCTAGCTGCTCTTGCTGATTGTATCGCTTGTTCGCTAGAAGCTAATTCGTTGGCGTCTATTTGGAATTCTTCTCCAAGTAACTGTGCTTCAAGTGCTCTTGATTGCTCGGCGCCTCTTCTTTCCATTCCTTGTAAGCGGCTAGCTTGTTGAGCAGCCAACCTTTGATTCATTGATTCTTGTTGTCCTATGCTCGCTGAAGCTTGCTGAGCTGATTGCGCTTGCTGATTAGCTAATGATTGCGCTAACGCAGCTATGCCGCTACCGCCGGCTGCTTGGTTCATAGAACCCATTATATTTGAAAGACCTTGTGCTTGCTGCTGAGCTGCAAAATCCGCAGCTTGAGTGTTCACGGTAAGGTCCTCCATTGTATTCTCTAAATTAGCATACAGATTAGAAGTATCCTGAGCAAAGTATTGCTGCATGGATTGGTCATACGCACCCTGAGCTTCTTCACGGCGCGCTAATCTTTTTTTACCTCCAATGTAGGAAGCCCCGAACCTTGCGGCTCCTTCTACTATATTTCCTAACATATTTAATTAGTTTATAAGTTATTATTACGTATTATTCGCTGCTGATAAATATCTCAGAGTTAACCGCAAATAGCTCCTTCTTCTCTCCACTATTTGTAGAAAACTTAACATCAGCGTAGTAACCCAGTAAGCCAGATGTGTTTACACTGCTGTCTTTAGCAAACAATATAAAGTCATACTGTTGCGGAGCCGGTGACAATGGTCCGGATGTGCTTATTGATACAACATTTGTAGTTCTGTTAATTGCTGTTACACCACCTAAAACTCTTAATGCTGGCGCGTCTGAATATATTATATCCCCGACTTGCAAAGAAACATTTATTTCCCCAATTAACTCAAGGTTATAACCGCCTCCTCCGAAAACGGGGTCATCATATAAATCCCCCAGCCCCTGTACACTAAATGCTTTAGTATCAATAGTAGCAAGCGTAGTTGCATTGGCTATTATGTAATTAAAAAACTTACCCTCTCTTTTTTTCCACGTGCTAATCGCTCCACCTTGCTCATTTGTTGTTACCGCTGCTGTCCAACCTTCGTCTCCTTCGTACGACAAAGTCTTAAAGTTTTTAATGCTTGATGGGGCATCATTGAATACAGGTGTAACAGTTGTTTCTTTTTGAACTCCGTAAAAGTTTGATCTTATGCTGTTTGAATGCTCCCAGATTTCACCATTTTTAAAGCTATAGTATTCGTTATTTAATGAAACAGCAAACTCAGGAGCGTAAGATAATCTAGTAGACCACCCGTCAACGCGCTCTTTAAACGACGTCTGTTCAGGGCCTATTTTAAGATTATAAGAGCCGTTTGCCTCGTCATAAGAACCAATGATTGAAACTCCTGATTGTTTTAGGTTTTCTTCGAAGTAATTAGACATGCCCTTATCAGCAATTTCTGTAATGCCGTCTCTAGACAATCTTATAACAGTACCTCTAGACTTATCAGTAAAGTAAGTTCTAAACCCATAAGAAGCAAAAGACTCTGGGTTTTTAGATATACCAAACTCACCAATATACGGTATTGTTTGTCCAAGAACATTATTAGATGATGTAATATTTGTATTTCCATCTGCGTTAAACAACGCATTTTTGTCAGCTAATATTTTGAAACATTTGTCTTCACACAAGGCGATTAAGTCGGTATCACGCGCATAAAGTTTCTGTATACTACCGTAGACCGGGTTTAAATCTTTAGTAATATTTTCAGCTATAATAAATTGATTAGTATTATTTATTCCGCTTGTAGAATTAAATATACCACTGAATATCATACCCGCTTCTCGCCGCTCTTCCTCGTATGGTGTTTCAAGCGTTGAAGATACTCTAACTCCATTACCTATTCTTGGTGAATTAAAATCGTCCCTAATACGATCGGATTCAACCCCATTGCCAAATGAATAACAATTCCACCAGTCTAAATCATCAATATTACCAGCATTGCTTATATCTATAGCGTTACTAGCTTCATAATACACATCCAAACCAGTTTGGCCTAAAGGTTCAGTTTCAAAAATTGCTGGGTTTGTAGATGTAAGTCTTGTATTACCTAAAGTAGGAATATCTTCTACAATTTGTATGCCTTCAACCGACGCAAAACCATCTGTCCATGGAACATTTAAAGTTATATCCCTTGTATTTGTACTATAAGTAGGGTTTGATAATTGCCTACTATAAAAACTTGATGATATGTTTATTATAGTATATACTAGTCCTACTTGATTAGACGGCCCTACAAATCTAATTTGGGTTCCCACGTCTAATTTAGCTATAGTATTGGACAGCGCTGCACCTTCTGGAGTGCTAAGAGTAACAAAACCTAATATAAAATTTGCGTCTGAAGCTACAGGCGCTTTTAGTAAAGAAGGCGTAGCTACATAAGTAGGAGAATTAGGGTCTGTCCATCCTGCACCTACAGTGGTATCACCAGTAGAGTATCCTGTATTTGCTATAGCCGCGGGTGTCTTTATAGTATCGACTATAACTTGATTAGGTCCAATACCACCTAATGGTACAAGAACGTTTTCTGTAAATACTGAATTTTTATTTATTTTAGTGTAAAATCTACCTTGAAATTCTGGTAAATTATTGTCTTCTGAATTATATAGTACAGCCGTTATATCTGTATCTGTTGTATAGTTATCTAACCAGCTATCATCGCTTGATATTACCGTACTAAGTAAAGCTGAGTATACGTCGTGATCGTGCGAAGAAAAATGCACCCCCGTAGGGCCACCACCTGTTATATTATATATTTTAGATGAAAGTGGCCCGTCAATAAACTGAATACTAGCATTATTATTAAACAATGAATGAAATGCTTCGTTGTTTACAGCGGTGGGCCCATGAAAGTTTATAGCATTGCTACCTACTGTAAAGCTACCAGCTGTTGCTTCTATAGTAACGCGAGCAACAACTTTTGGTATTTTTTTAATATAATCTGGCGCTTCGCTGACTATGTCAAGCACTTTATATCTATTGTCCCTAGTTACAGGTACATCAGTATTGTGCTGCTTTTTAAGTATTAAATACGAGTTATCTTTAATTTTATTACGCTCACTAGATGGAAAGCTTAACCATATATTACCGTCTTTAGCGTCATAGACACGGTCAAGAGCTAAATTGTAATACTCCGCCGAAGGTTCTTTAATGTAATACTTATACGCAGTAGCAAAAGATGGCGCTGTTGAATTTAACTGTGCGGTAAAATAGCTTGTTTTGCTTGAAGAAGAAATAGCAACTTCACTTGCCGCTAATTTATTAGTAAATACAGGTGATTCTCTATTAAACTGGTCAATAAATGTTATGCCTATTTGGTATGTTCTATCAGATTTTATAGATTTTAAACCAAAGCCTACATTAGTGTGCGCATTATTTGATTGATTAACATTTAAGCTTATAGCCCTATTTGCACTATAATTTTGAAGATAGTTTCCGTATACTATTCTATTGCTTATTATTTCTTGAGATTTAGCTTTTCTGGGCACGTTATCCCATGGTCTTAAAAGCTGAACGCTTTCAATAATCTTACCTAATAATTCCGTTGTTATAACAAAATCAGTTAAAGAACTTGAAGTTAAATCAATAGTTTCTACAACATACACATTATTAGACGACACACCTTTATAAAGTATATCTACAGCAATAACATTTGCAGGCGGAGATTGAAAAGCACTTAATGTAATTTTTCGGGTAGTATTGTTCATTCCCGAATTATAGCCGTCAGAAGATAAATATTCAAATTTACCAGCAACAAAAACAGCTTCCGAAAACGGAGCGTAAGTTGAGTATTCATTATCTATATACTGCCACCGGTAAGAAAACCTTGGAAAATCATTTTTAAATATAGGCTCACTTTCCACAAGTAGCATTTCCCATTCTAAAAAAATGTTTGGAATTGAAGAAGATATGCTGCTTATAGTTATATCACAACTAAGTCCATTCGCAGCGATGTTTGATAGCACACCTATTATTTCATAAGTATCCTGTGTGTTATCATCATTAGTGACAATTGTTTTTAAACTAACAGTTGGTGGTGCATCAAAAAGAATTGGAGCTGATAAAGCGGATATGTTAACTACTGTGCCAACAGCAAGCGGATTAAATAGCGGTGGGCCACCATTAAAGTTAATTTGCGTTGTTGTAACAGGTGTTATACCCGTAGCGTTGCCTCCAACCAAAGATGGAACAGCGTTTGTTGTGACTGCAATATTAGGCGACTTAAGTATAACAGTAATGTCTGACTCTTTAAAATCACGACCATAAACCTGCGTTTTAGTATCTAAACGTACACCAGGTTGTATGCTGCCGGCTTTAAATCTAGCTATATTTATTTTTTTTGGCTCAGAATTATTGTCTGTCCAAAACAGCATGCCCTCTAATATGTTAACACCTGTTATTAGATGGCTTGCGCTAAAATTTAATATGCTACCGGTATCAACAAGAACAGGCGATACAATACTAGTGGTTTGATCGTATTCAAGTATGGCATCGACGCTATCGCTAGTAATAAACCAATATATCTTTTCGTTTTGGTTATCGCGCGCAACGCCAATACATTTGGGGTTAGCTAAACCAAACGGGGTTGTTCCGCTACCTGTAGTTTCCCAAGTACCACCACCAGGTTTATTGTTTTTCTTAGTATTACCCAGTATATTTTCAACCGCGCCAACATCAGAGCTCTCAGATGAACTTATCTGAATGTTCTGAGCATCACGGTATTGTCCGTTTGGAACTAACCTTTCATCAAGGTCTTTATTCATCTTACCTTGGACAAATGTATGCTGTAGCTTGGCCATATATTAGTGTTTAATCCACTTAGATTGATTTCTCATTACTTGTGCAAGTTCAGCAACTTTAATATTAGACAGGCGTAGCTTAGCATTGCGCTTAGATGCAACCATTTCTTTCTTAAATCTTGCGACTTGATATTCTGGGGTGTTTGCTCGTGTTGCTAGAACAGCGTGAGCAATGTATTTGTAGATAGCTTCTTCAGCAAACTTATGTACTTGCATTTCGGCATCTGTACCTAAGCCATCGCTAATGTACTTAAGCGTAATTATTTGATCCGCCAAATGTGAGCTAAAGTGCACGATGCCTTTTAATTTGTCGATATAAAATGAACCGTTTGCTTGCGCGTGTTCTGGGCTAATACCGTAGCGCCTTCCATAGCGATAAAGATTAAACAACTCACTGTCTGTTAAGTTGTTAGGGTTGCTATCGCTATTTGCTGCTGCCGCAGCACTGCTTTTAAATCGTTCCCACGTAGTTGACTCGTCAGCTTCAATAATTTCACCGTTGTTGTCAAAAGTGTATTCGTAGTTAGCATCCTGGGTTATACCTGTTGGGTTACTTGTGTCTCTTGTAGGGTACAGTATTCTTTCAATACCGTCATTGCTAGTGTAAGAAAACTTAACGTAGTTAACGTAATCCTGCGGCAGTATCATCTGCAACGCTGGACCTAGCTCAATCTCTTGTGCTTTTTCTGATGGTAAAGTATCGAAGCTAAACTCCTGTATCGCACGCTTAGCGTGGAACATTACATCTGTGCGCTTAATCTTGCTAATAATCTTATCCTCGCCAACATAGGCAATTATAAAATTATTAATAAGGTCGTCTAGGCTAGTAAACTGGTAGTTACCGTAATTTTCATCACCACTGTTCCATATGCCGTCAGCGCCTTCGTAGTACAGCTCGTTAGTTTGATTTATTAGCCCCATTTATTAAGATTTTTCTTGTTGAGTGTTTTTAGCTTCTTCCTGTGCCGCTATTTGGTACACCTGAAGTTCACGTGTTGATATGCCCGCAAGCTCTAACACTTTCATTACTAATTCAGTTTCTTCTGATGGGTGTAACTCAAAATTTGTAGAGCTGGAAGCATTGTATTGTGCTTCACCTGAAACAACATTGTAGCCCCATACTACCGTTGCAGGCTTTTTAATATAGTTACATGTTACACCTGTAGTTAACTCGGAATCACCATATACCTTATAACCACTTGAACTTGCAATAAATATTGGTCGTGTATCTGACGGCTTCGTTAACGGTGAAGCATTAATGTATAAGAACTCATTTTGATTAATGCGTTCTACTTCTTTGTTGTTGTATATAATTGTACCAATGCGGTATAAATTATTTGGGGCTGACCAATAACTATTTGCATAAGTCATTGCAGCCGAAACCTCAAAGATGTTTATTTTTTCGTTTAGGATATTTAGCATGTCGGAGAACTCCGTGTCATTACCATGCATACGACCGAACTGGTTGATGTCGTAAAAATATTGTTCGAACAAATCCATTTGCGCTTGATTGGCAAATAGGTTGAACTCCTGAGGCGTAACATATCCTCTTTGTTCTTTATTGAGTATACTTAATACCCGTTGATAAACAGTGTCTACGCTTACGCTCATATTATTATTTGATTAAAGTGGAGGCTACCGTAGTAACCCCCACTGTTGTTTTATAATCGTTTTTCAATAGTGTTCAACACCTCCATGCCTTCATCTGTTTTGAAGTACGATGCTAGCGCTGAATATGGGTGCTCGTCAAATGGCACCGTCATTAGTTTACGCCCTGTATTAGCGTAGCTAAATGTTCTTTGGTCTTGTGATAATGCAATCAATCCTTGTTCAACCGCTTTAATACCAATGTTACGTAAATGCACGTTTTCATCATTAGCTAGTTCTATGAACAATTGAGGATTACGGCGAGCAAACACAAGGAGGTCGCGTTTAAGCTCCTTAGAACTCATCTCAGATACCTTAGAGCCAAATTCTACACGCAAGATTGCTTCAGCTTCGTCAACATCCATTGCTTTAGCAGCATTCATTGCTTCGAGTTCTAATTCAATCCAGCCAACTTCGTTCTCAGCGATTACCTCTGGCTTGTATTCTTTAATGACACCTTTTAGCATAAACGGGTGGTACAACGATAAAAGCTGTTGTAAAACAACGTTTTCTTTAGGTACACTTAATACACCGTTTCTAAATGCAATACGCCCAAGTGTAGCCGGACCTACCTGCTCATCTACGAAGCAAGACCGTTGATTTGTAGCATATCTAATCTCACGCTGATAACCTTTTTCTTCGTCAAACCAAAGTAAGGGTTTTTTGCCTGAGTGTACCGCTGGTAATGTAAATACTAAAGGCTTTCTACGGCTTGTTAGCTCGTACAAACGGTCTTTATATTCCCAAGTCGGTTTCTTTGGCAGTGGAGGTGTTGCCTCTGTGTTCTCAAATGACACTTGAGGTGCCTCTACTGTAGTTTCTTTTTGAACCGGAGCTTTCTTAGCTGCGGGTTTTTTAGCTGTTGCCATGATATAATAAAATTAAATAGATAAAAGAATAATGCCCCCGGCCGAAGCCGAGGACAATATTATAAACTTACTTCAACAATACGAAGTTGTTTGCAGCTTGTACACAAAGTGCACGCTCAGACAAGAAGTGTACATTCATCTCATCAACTGCGCTAGTGTAGTTACCACCAACTGAACCAGTTACCCAAGACTTCATGCGACGATCTTCAGCTTCGTTAGCACGGTAACGTACGTGCAAGAAAGGACGAGAAATGTTCGTACCTAATTGCTCGTCGTATACAGTAGAAGTACCAGCAGGAACAAGAACACCTTCGATATCGCCGATAGATCCGCGAGTAGTTGAATCGTTCAAGTATTTCCAGTCAGTCTTGTAGAAATCGTAAGAACCACGACGGAATCCAGAGAATCCTAAGTTCAATGCCATATCCTCTTGGTTATCGAATACACCGTAAGATGTACCACCAGCACCGTAAGAATTTTGAGCAGCAAGCATGTTGTCCATACCTAAAGAAGTAGAACGATCCAAGAAAAGCATGTTTTCTTCAATAGCACCTTGCTTATCAAGCTCAGCTAAGATTTCATCAAACTGGTCTAACCCGTTAGCGCCACCAAAGTCAGTAGCGTTGTAAACCAACCCGCGGTCTTCGATTGCTTCGAACATACCTTCTGAACCTGTAATACCAGTAGCGATAGTCGCAACACCAGCTTTTTCAGTTTCAACCATGCTCATTTCTAGGTAGTCTTCAAAACGTAGACGAGCTTCGTGCTCAGACTTCAAGTACCATAAGTAACCGCCAGTTCCAGCTTCAGTAGTAACTTCAACCCAACCGATTTGAGCAACGTCAGAACCGTTAACATTGTACTTATCACGTAAGATGATAGGCTTGTTCTCGAAAGTCGTGAAAGAAGCATCGAATGAGTTACCTACATCGCCTGATCCTTTAGCGTACTCAGAACCAAATACGAATAAGTTACAAGCTCTTGAAGTCGTGCTTAAAGAAGACTCCGCAGAAGCAGCGCCGTATACTTTAATGTTAACCACCAAAGTACCATCAGCTGCACCCGCGCTAGTTTCTGGAGTAAAAGCACCTAAATCAGTAATACGCATTTTTTCAGTCAAAGTACCGTCAGAAACCACAAGAGTCATTCCAGCACCCAGTGCAGTATCATTAGTAGCACCCAAACCATTAACTGTAAGAGTTGTTGCCGCTGCAGTGATATTATCATATGCAATGTGCAAGCGACCCTGCTCAGACCATACGATGCGGTCAGAAGCCATTGGCATTTCAGCACCAACCATACGTAGGAATCCTCCTACAGTACGCTTTCCGTAGCGCTCTACTTCCTTTTCGTAAACTTCAGGAAGAAATTGTTGTGTAAAGTCCATGTCAGCCACAGACAAGTAATTGTCACCAAACAATCCTTTTACAGGACGTGGAGTTAAGTGCTGTAGTGCAGCACCAGTGTTTGCTAAAGCCATTTTTATTTATTTTAAATGGATTATTATTTTCTAAACTTAACCTTGAGCTTAGAAGAGCTTTGCCCACTGTCAACTGCGCGTATTTTCCACCCATTAGATGCCGTGACTTCTTCATGAACCCCTCTCGGATTCATATTCACGTTCTTAGCGCGGGCCATACTTTCTTTTACTTGGTCGGCTTTGCCTTGCTCATAAAAGTGTTGTGCAACTTGATCAGCGTTCATAGCTGTGAACAGCGATTTATGATAACCCTTGGCGTCTTTCATTTCCCCCTTTTCATTCAAGAACTTCTTGATAAAGTTGTTAATGTCACCCTGAGTTTCTTTAACCTGACTAGCGTTGTTAACCTTAAAGCGGTACTTCTTGTCTCCAACAGAATAATCGAAACCTTCGAATTTATCGTTGAACACTTTCGCGCTCTCTTGTTTAAACCTGCTAGTTTGTCGTTCAGCAACTTTTGCAGCTTCCTCACTCTCTTTATTATAACGGTTAAAAAATTCAACCGCTTTTTGTTGATCAGGATTCAATCGCGAACCCATCTTAACTTCGTCGTAGTATTTAGACTTTAAGCCGTCTAAATGATTTTTAGCTTCTGCTAATGCTTGCTTACGCTCTAGTTTCTTTAAACGTACTTCACGTTCATCATCTAAATCTTCGTCGTAAGAAAACTTATCTTGCAATAAGAAGTCGATGTCTTCTCTGTCGTAAGCTTTGTATTTCTGCTCGTAGTATTCACGAAGCAGCTGGTCCTCGTTTAACGATGCGTAATCAGTGTTAAGGCGAACATAGTCTTCTAGCGTTCCACCCGTTTCACTCATAAAGTCTACAACTTTTTGAATGTTTTCCGGTAGCTCAGTACCTGAGTTTTGTTGTTCTTGAATAGCTTCTTGAACATCTTCAGTAAGCTGCTCTGTAGCTTCTTCAACCTCTTCTTCCGTAATCTCTTGTAATACAGTCTCTTGCGCTACTCGCTCTTCCTGAACAGGCTGTTCATCTTGAACGGGCTCTTCTTCTCTGGCAGGTTGCTCAGTTGTTTCTTCGAGGTTTTCTGTTGGTACTTCTTCGCTAACTGCGGGTTCGTTGCGTACAGGAACCTCATCTGTGCTTTGCTCTTGAACGGCATCTTTTCGCAAATCTAATTTGATAGTGCCGTCTTCACCGACGGAAGCTACCGGGTTAGTACTTTCTTCACTCATGATAAAATATTATAAAATTACTATTACTATAATTACCTAGGTTCAAAGGTACCTAAGCCGAACCCACTCCCAAGTATATCGTTTCCAGAGGATTCGAAATTCTTAGGCGGTGAATCATTTTTTCTTTGATCAATCAACTCGCTTTGTTGAGTCGCTTGTAGTTTTGTTCTTTCGTCTTTACGGTCTTCTTTCTGAGACTCTTTTTGTTTCTGCCCCTCAACTTCAATACCTTTAAGTTGCATGTTGTATTGGAACTCTAAAGCCATCAGCTCTTTCTTAGCTTCAACCTCTTGCTGCATTTTCTGCCGCTCAAGCTGCGCTTTCATCTGCTCAAGCTGTGCTTTTGTTTGGAACAGTGCCTGGTCTTTTTGTACCTCAGCCTGTGCCGCAACCTGTTGTGCTTGGGCATTTGCTTGCGCTTGTGCTTGAATGTTCTCTTGCTGCATTTGCTGATCGCGCTCTTGTTTCTTTCTGCGGCGCAGCTTCAACAACTGGTTTGCTAGCTTAAGATTTTTAACTTCGCGGATATCAATTGCATCTTCCAAATCAATTAGACCTGCCGACAGTGCAGTTTGAATGTTGTTTTCCAACATCCCTTTCTCTTCATCGTCTGGTGACAACTCAAGCATAATACCAAAGTCATACAGGTGCAGCTCTTTTAATTCATCAAGCGTAGCTACATTGAAACCACCAATCTTTTGAATAAACGCTTCACGCGAGGGGCTGTACTCTAATATGTCTGATATTCTAAGCGATAACGATTCTGCTGTATCTGCTGTTAAGAATAACCCTGAATCTAATATGTGACGCGTTGCTGTGTTTGAATTCGCTGCCGCTAATTTCTGTACACCTACTAATGCTCTTGCATCAGGTGAACTACCATCACGAGCTTCATTAAGACCCGTAACGTCACGAATCATCTGCAAGTAATAGTTATATGTTTGAATCAACGTTTGCAGCTTCTGACCACCCGCACCAGTCTGTAACGGCTGGATAGGTACTTTACCTGGGTTCATATCACCCTCTTGTGTAAATGACCTACCAATAACAGAACCCGTTTGGAAGAACATGTTCAATGCTTCCTGCGGATTGTAGTTTGTTCCATTACCTAAATCAATTTCAGCAAGACCATCAGCATCCATATAAACACCATCCGGCATCATTTTAGCTAATACTTGCTGCATCTTTAAGTGTGTAAGCTGTACCATATCAGCAAAGCCAGTACAACGGCTTACGATAGATTCGATACGGCCCTTATACATTCTTGGCGCTACAATACTGTAATTCATTTTTACTTTATTGTAATCACTCTTAGGGCGTACCATATTTTCAGCAATACCCCATTCCAGCATCGTGTCTGTACCAAGTATCATTGCACCTTCATACAATACCTCTAGTGAGCGTGACGCTTTAGCAAAGCCTTCAGCATCCTCTGGTGGGTTAAACTGGTCGTCGCGAGGTATAACCTTTTCAGCACCTGTTGCTGTTTCTTTAATCTTATATACTTCGTTCATGTACGTCTTGTAATTGAAATACAAAACTTGTACTGTGTTTGAATCGTAGTAATCGTCGTTGGCTTCGCTTCTGTTCCAGCCACCTGTAAGATTTTGTGATGATTCGCCTTTAATCTTATTTAAAGCTTCTTGGTCAAGACCAGGATATTGCTTCTTTAATTCATTAAGTGGAATGCTTTTAACTTCACCCACATAATAAATGTCTTCAAAGTAAGGTGACTCAGTATACGAATACACTAAGTTAGCAGGGTCAACATAGTCTATAGTAACGCCTTCGCTTTCACTGAACCTGTTTCTGACCGCACCAATACCGATTGTTGTTAAATCGTGGTACACGCGTCTTTTAATAAGGTCGTAGTTGTTACCGTCAAATAATGTGTTTATAGCTACCTCTTCTGCAATCTCTATGCCTTGCTTATAGCTAAGCTGCATATGTAGCTCCAGCTCCTCTTTAGATTCTGGTAATGCTGCTGGATCGTTCTCGTATAAGTTAATACCAAATGCTTCAGCCGCATAGTCGTTAAGCTCTTTGGTTTGCATGTCTCTAATAATAGAGTCCATATACGCCGTACGCTTTTCAACACCGTAAGGATCTTGTGAGTACGCTTTAATATCAAATGACCTATCTGCAATACCGTTGACAACAATATCAACGAATTTAGATAAGATAGGTACAGGCTTCCAGTCTAAGTTGAGATAAGACAAATCACCATTAATAGATAATTCATCTTTATATTTTTGTATTGGCTGTTCGCCACGAGCATATAAGCGTAAACTATGAAAGCTGTCTTGGTTACTTCTGAACCTTACGCTTCCCTGGTTACCGCTGAACCATTCGTTTTGAATGGCACGCCCAACTTTTAGCCCATAGTCAAGCGATAGCTTCTCTTGGTCGCTAGCTACCTGGCTGGGGAAAAAATTACTTACAACTGACTTAGCCATATTGTTATTTTATTATTTTTGAATTGTAACCTTCTTGATTGTATCTCGCAATCTTTAGGTTTAACTTTGTTTTTTGTTGGTCACCTATGGGTTTATACAAATCTTTATGGCACGCCATAATAGCAAGACCAGAGCTAATAGAAGCATCATACTTGGTTCGGTTATTAATATCAAACTTAGACCAATCGTTTAATGTATCGTTAAAATACATTGTGCCGTAGTTACCCTCTGATATTAAACCAACGTGTTGGTCGATGTACATCTCGATAGCTGCGGCGTGCGCTTGCTTCATATCCTGGCTGGAGTTTGGTATCCCACCAATTTCCTTTTCAGTTATGGAAAGCTTGTTCCATAATCTGTCAGGTCGGTTCATTGAATAACCCCTGTAGCCTCTGCGCTTAAAATGATAAAGTAACCTAGGTTTGTTATTCTCGGCAAGTATTGGCATTCCGTAAAAGACACATGCCATAAGCACGTCTTCGAAGAATATCTCAGCAGTTTGAGGCCTAGCTATGTATTCTAAAAAGAATGTGCTAGGTGGTGCATCTTCCATGGTAAATTTAGTCAAACCATGTAATGAACCTTTAGAGCCTCTGCCGTCTGTCGTTCCTGAAATATCGTAACTATCACAGCCAAATGCACCAATGTGCTCGTTGCCTGGATAGCGTATGCCTCCTTTAACTATTTGCTTGTTTTGTAAACCAGCACCTGGTATCCAAGATACCTTGAATCTTCCTTGCGGGCTAGGTATAAACGCTACCTTAGTGTCTTTAACGCCACGTTCCCACTGGAAATTCCCTTGCGTTATAGTATTAGTATTACGCAAGTCTTCATTATAATCAACCTGTTCGTAGATTTTTGCTAGGTTAAAAATACTATTTTTGCTTTCATCGCGGAATGCGTGTTCCGTTGTGCGCGGAAACTGTCTGTAGTATTCGTTTAAAGCATCCTGGTCGCCTTTAAGACCATCAACCTCATTATCCCAGTAATCTATAACTCCAACTTCAATGGGGTCGCCATGTGGATCTAAAACAGTTTCTTCTGGATTGTTAAATACTGGTTGCCCGTATTCATCAATAAATCCTTCGTAGTTCCATTCCATTGGAATAAACAAACTGTATAGACCAGATCTCGTTTGGCCGTTGTTGTTTCTTTTAGTTACATCAGAATCGTGGTACAGCTTTTTAAAGTTACCACCACCTTTTTCAAGGGCATTCGATGTTGAACCCATCATACACTTACCAATAATACGAGAACCCAAACGCAAACACGTTTTAGTTACACGCCAGTTGTTAAGTATATTATCAGGTCTTTCCCATTTACCGCTCTCATCATGCACTAAAAGCTTTAGCTTTTCACCATCATAAGAGTTGTCACCTGTATTCTTCCAGTCAATCGTTGTATCCAAACCTTCTAGCTGTTCTCTAGCATCTGTACTGGATATGCTCTTACGCGTTAGCTTAGAAGCAGGAACCCTATATGCCAGTTCAGTTTTCGGTCGATCCATACCATCTTGTATAGGACGGAAGAAAAACGGGTAGTTGAGGGATATGGGTACAACTTTATCGGTAAACATTTTTTTAGCATCTGATCCTGACTTGGATAAGATACCGAATCTTGCGTCACTTGATATAGTTGCTTGGTTGACAGTTTCTCCTGATGCCATGAATGAGAATCCACTCCGTCTGTTTTTAAGATAGCACATTCCGTAGCATCTTGTGTCAGACTTAACGGCTTCCCAGAATATAAAGAAGAGTCTATTCGCTTCTCTGTAGTCTGGGTTACCGACATCAATCTTGCTCCACTGCAGGTACATGTAATGAGTGCCAGTAATATAAGTTGGAACGTCTTTATTGTAAAACCAATAACCGTTCTCACGTCTGTTAAACTCTTCATCTATGTATCCTTCCCATTTTGATTTGAAGTCTTCTGGTAAATTCTTCCAATCAAATATAGTTTTAATGTTCTTAAGCTCTTTAGGGTATTCTTGCTTCACCCATTTGTTAGCACCTTTCTTTAATACTTTAGGTGCGGGCGGTAAACCAATCTGTAGGTTTTGTATTTCAACAATCTCTCCTACCTGACCTGTTTTACTTATAACAACTAAGTCGTGCTCTTTATTGTAACCGTACTTCCACTTCTTACCCTTGTTCATGCGATGCATGGTGGTAAGCTTTATAGGCTCTACGGTTTTAATTAGATTTTGCTGGTACATTACTTAGAACGTCTTTCGGCAAACCCCTTGAACGCTTCTTTTTTTTCTTCTAAAGGCTTACCCTCTAGTATGCGTTCTTCTTCTTGAATGCGGTTGAGTATTTCAAAAGCATCGAATATTGCAAGCTTTTTAGTAGCAGCAGCATTTTTTAACCTATCAGCAGATACATCATCTTCTGTATTAGTGATGATTTTCTCTTGCGCTACTTTTATAAGTTCCTCAACAGCTTTGTGACCAGCTTGGATTATACTCCTCTTCGTGTCCTTGGTACTCATATTTAATTGTAATTTGATTGGCGGGTATGCGAAATAATCGCTCTCCCTCTATATTAAATTCGTATTCCATACCAGGTTTAAAACCCACAAGTTCACCTTTACTAAAATCTGCACTACCGTATTTGATAATACCTATGCCAGGTTGTTCGTTGTGCATATCAAGGGTTTCTTTCGCTTTTATAGGCTTCACAAAGCAATATCCTTCTAAGGCTTTCCACTCCGTGTTTCTTTTGTAGGCGTAAAGCTGATCAGGCTGTACAAAGAACGTGTCTTCCTTGTAATATGCCTTACTGTTCTTTTCTTTGCCTCTAATGTCGCGAAAACGTCTAAATACGTTATGGTGTACGATTACCTCGTCACCATTCTGTATCTCCGACTCAATAGCCAGTGGTGTTCCTTTAACAACGCCTAGTCTACTGGTATAGTGGTGGTTTTGAACTTCTGTATTTAGTAATAACTCTTTACCGTCTATGTCTTTTTTCGATGTAGACCTACCGTGTTTTGGTGACACGATAAAGTTAAATATGCTTTGCATTACCAATTGAGATCGTATTCTACTGATACTGCCATGTTCTTATTAAAGTCTTTCCATGGCATTACGTTGTCTGCTTTCTGAATATAGATAGAGTACTTGTCTTCCTCTTCTATAATGTTAACTATAGTATGACCACCATACACTTCCTGTCCAACAGAATAGTGCATGGCGTCATTTTTATAGTCCTTCCCTACACTAATCTTGCGGATTATCTGCATCTTCTGCTTCTGTAATCTCGCCAGTTGTAAGGTTCACGGTTACATTACCGTATTCTTCTTCTAGGCTAGCTTGCATTTCTTTAAGCTGCTTAATCAATCCATCAACCTCAGCGATTAGCGCTTGCTTCTGCATTTCTAATCCACCAATTGTTGCTTGGCCTTCATTAATAGCTCTAACAAATTGTTTTAGCTTTTCTAGTTGTTCGTCTGTTACTTTTTTCATTTGATTTAATTTAAGTTATATGTTATTATTACCTGTAATTACGGTAACTCAAGTTCCTCAGGTTCAGGCGGGTTGCAATATAAACTATCTGGGAATAGCGTACAGTAAGTGGTAGCGTATTCTTCCCTAGAGCTAGAGCTGCCGAAGTTATGAATACCCAACGGCGTAGGCCAAACCAACTGCGCATCCCACGACGCTAAAGCCTCACCCGACCAATGCACATCTACAGCGTAAACATCCGACAACACGGCAGGCGTTAACTCTTCGCCTTCGTCATTGTAGGTCGCTGGTGTAATCGTTAGATAACCTAACTTAACCACATTATGTCCGTGTGTTGGGTTGCCCTCGTCATCGTGAGGAAGTGCGGCAATGGCGGCATCTGCGGCCGCTTCATTGGTGAATTCGTATTTTCTTGTCTTTCTCATTTTAAATGGTTGTGAGCGTTATACAATCGGCATCGGATAGGGCAGTTGGGAAGATTAATGCTTGATTGTAATTAATTTTTGTATATGCATCACTTATAGATGTTCCGCCTCCTGTGATTAAAAGTGAACTAAATTCAGAACTTGGATTTGCAAATGTTTCTGTCCCACTTAGTTGAATGACTCCATTTGATACTAATGACCATTTCCCAGACTTATATGATAAGCACACTTTGTACCTCTCTCCATCTACGAAAAAATTAGAAACACCTTCATCTACATATATAACATTATTAGTTTTAATATATACACGAGAACTACGAGAGCTATCTGGAATACCTAAAAATATCCAATTTGAAGCATTTCCGCTTGATATTGAAAATCTTGTTTGAGAACCTTGTTTAAATTTAAAATCAACAAATAAAGTACCTTCATTTTGACATATTATTTCAGAAGCATTTGTTACACCAGAAGATTCACTATTTCTCGTCACACTACTACCATAGGTAGGTATATACGAAGTAGGATAGGTCGCATCTTGCTCAATTTGGAACCCGTACACATAACTTTGAGAAACATTGTTTGAAGTGTCTGGCCAGTATTGAATGTTTTGAGAAGGGTTCACGTATAATTTTGCCCATATTCTGTACCAACCATCATTGTATTCATCATATCCATAATCTCCAGAAGGCAGATTAGTGGAGTCCAAAGAAATAGTATTATCAGCAGTAATCTCATACTGCAAATCATACAAATTATCGGAAGTTCTAAATCTTGGGTAAAATAACTGACCTGCACTTTTCACAAAAACTGAAGCAGTATATGTTTTTTCTGTAGTCACAACATACCTAATATGCCCATATGATTGTGATGCGCTAATTAAAGCAGCGTTTTGTAAACCTTCTGGACTTTGACCATATTCAGTAACTGGATTCATAAATGTGAATATAGTATTAGTATTACTACCCGAAATATATTCACTGCTTGAAACTTCATTAGTCCTACTCGGCTCCAATAAAAGACTCGGACAAGTTGCCCCGCCCGAATAGTCAAACCTTGGTTCGTCCTCTAATAGTCCCGCCTTGCCCGTTGATGCGCCCGATTCAATGTAATCCGTGGCGGCTAAACCGATTTCTAACTGGGAGTCTTGGATGTAGATGGAAGAGCCAACTGATGAAGCTTTATTATTATTTGCATCCGTGACATAAAATCTAATAGTTGATGTAGTTGATGCGTTGAAGGTTAATGAGCATCTAAACCAGTCACTTCCTAATTCAGTAATTTCAGTATCAATAATGGATGATGTGTAACCTAATCTATTACCAAGGGTAGATGGATTTATGTTGAAATAGGCAATACTGCTACTAAATTCAATTGCTAAATAATCTGCATTAATATATTTTACATATATGCTTACATTAACAACGCCAGATAAAGAAATAGATTGACTAACTCTCGTATACGCAATTCCTGTAGATTCTAAAATCCAAGCATCACTTGAACCATCGTACCCCGATTGATTTGCAGTTAGTGTTGCAGAAAGCGGTGCCCAAGTCGTATCAAACTGATTACTCTGTAGCAACAGATTCTCCCGCCCTTTCTCAATCAATCCGCTGGCGTTCACTCGCGTGGCCGCAAGGTTTGAACCTCGTGAAAATGTAAAGTCCCCCGTGCCGTCCGTGGGTTTAACTGAATATGCTTTACCATCTTTTCCAGCGCCAGCACTGGGTAGCATAATTAAACTAGCGTCGTTATAAAAACTCATATATTAAATATCTTGTGATGGGAACCATTCCGCCCCCAACGATTCTTCTTCAGTTAAATCCGTGTCGTAGCTATCGTGCTTGACAATCGCAAAATCTACCCCGTTAGGGTGTTCAATGATTCCCGCCCAATCCGTAGTATAAACGCCATCGTATCCCTCGCCTTGCACTACTGAAGTGTTATAGGCTTCTAATTCGCTTTTGTTTGTGCTTGTGTAGTATGCCATTAGTAGATAGAATAAAAGTCGTTGATGTTCGTTTCTATGCCCGTGCGGTTGGTTGATTGGTCGTTATCCCAAATGATAATTTCTTGAGCGTATCCATTCATTGAATAACTTGTATCAGCATATCCGTTCATCAAAGCGTTTATCCTAAAAACCTTGCCACCCGCACCGCTTACAGCACCATTCAATGTTCCGTTTCTTGAATGGTCAACATCGCCACCAACACGGAAAATATTTGAATTGTATTGAGTGTTTAGTGCTAATGGATTTGAATTGAAATATACATTATAGTTTCCCATTCTTGCTCGGTATTGAGTAAGAGATGCCATAAAAATGAAATCACCCGTAGTAAGATTATTTCCAAGAATCATTTTATTTTGAGCGTATTGCAGAGTAGTAGCAATAAATAAATCTGTTGAAATATCAATTTGCGTATTTAACACTAATTGACTTGAACCCGTTCCACCAATAGCGGATTTTGAATTAAGCGAATAAGCCGTGCCACTTGAAACAATTTGCGGTTGTTCCGATGCACTCGCTTGTGCCGCATCATTCCCATTCCCACTTTGGTCGTACCAAGTTGTTACAAACCCATCCGTACCGCTACAAAAAGTCTCAAGGCTTGCCGTGTCTAACTCATTGTTTACAAAGCCAATTGCTTGGGTAGTGTTGTCCGATGCTCTACGAACTACGATTGCATCGCCCGTGTACGTGTTGTCAAGTAAGCGCAGCGAATATGCCGCTGCCGCTCCCGAATAGTCGTTAAGTAGTCCGGTAAATGATGGTGGCTTAATAGGATTAAGCTCTTTCAAATCTGCTTTTAAGCAAGACATGCTCTCAACCGTTCCGCCGTCAGCTTCTACACGCGCTTTAAATGCGTTAGCTACGACAGAATAGTAAGGCGCAAACCCTGCCCACTTGAGGCGTATGCCTAGCTTAATACCCATATTACTTAACTGCTACAATATCCGCTGCTGTGGTAGCTGCTTTTACGTAATCTACAATTGCAGGTAAAAACGAACCGTCAGGTACATTCTTAAATACAACAGCAGTGCCGTCTACAGCAACGTTCTTCATAATAACTTCTACATCTCCGCCTGTACCAACATAAAGCGCTACACCGTCTAAAAACGTAGAGTCACTTGCCGTTACCGCGAAAGCTTTAGTAGCAAAGTCTGGTTGTTGATTGTATTGTCCCATTATATATATTTATTTCTTTATTAGCATTTCCATCTGCGACGAGCTGCGCAGATTCTTTTATCCGGTGTCTTAGAGCAATCGATGTTGTGCATGTTCATCTGTCCCTTCGATCTAGCACAGTATGAATCGCGACGCTTACCGCCTCCGGGTTGAGGTGCCTTTAGGTTACCACCCGTTTCGCGTTTGTACGCCTTACGGCCAGCCTCTGTCATCCCAGCGCCCTCTTTAGCACTTAGGAAGTGACGGCCTTTTCCTTTTGTTGTTTTCTTTAGCTTCTTAAATGGCGAAGCTTCTTGTACGTATGCCATAATGTAATGAAAAAGGGGACGGGCAATAAAATAAGGTAGCGATTCCTTTTCCTACACGCCCGATGTAAACCCCGTTATTTTTTGGTTTTCTTATATGCTTCTGCTTCCCACGGTAATCCGTGAGCACCTTCAGGCATTGTCTGCCTTGTGTAAACCCTTGCGGGTGATCTTGTATCTTTCTTCCAGGTTACAGTGTCATTCGTATAAGCAAGTTTACCCTGAGCCATTTGGTCAAGGTGAACTTTCTCGTGCTCAACAGCACTGTTAATCGCTTTCTGCGACAACCCTTTTTGAACAAACACTGTGCCGTCTCTATTAGCTTCAGCCATAATGCCATCACCTAATTCTTTTTCAAATACAGGTGTGCCATGGTCTGACGCCTCTTTATTGAGACCGAACAGTGCTTCTTTGTTCTTTAGCTTAAACATTACTTACCGCAACCGCAGCCGCAGCCGCCTTTCATTTTCATTGGTGAAGCTGTAAAGTTACCAGGTGTTTTACCACCAGCATCAATAGTTACTTCTTGTGTCGCAGGCATTGAGCTGTGTTTACATTTAGCTCTTTGTGTAATAGGTTTAGAATACATCATCGTTCTTTATCTTTAATCATATCATCGATAGCTTTATTATATACTTTATCGGTGTATGATTTGTTTTTGTAAAACTTACTTGAAGGTCCTATAGGCATATCCTCGTAGCCTAACATTATATTATACATGCGTGTAATTAATCTGCGTGTCTTTGGTGACACCTTGAAAACACTGTATTTAATTGTTGTTTTATTTCTATGACGCCATACTTCGATCCATCCATCGCGGCGCAGTCGCTCCCACCGGTTTTTATCCCAAGCGTAGGTGTATGTGCCATTAATAAAATCATCACGCGTAAACCTGTCTTTACAATCTAAATAAATAAGTAGTTCCAGGTCTGCATCTGTTATTTCATAAGTCTTACAGGCCCATTTCCTAACGAGCCTGTAATACTTAAATAGATTCATATCGCGTAAATCCCTCGCTTCTATCTTCATTCTACAATGACGACATCACCAAGGTTAATAACGTGGTAGAGCTCATCGCCCCATTCAATCCCGTGTCCTGCGTGTTTATCGTACCTGATAATGTTTCCAGGTTCTAGCATTGTAACTTTGTCACCCACGCTGACAATCTCAGCTTTTAGGTAACGCACGTCTTTATTCTGATCTTCCGTAAATTCGAGGCCACCAACTTTCATCGGCGCCTCTTTAATTTTACGTATTACTATATAGTGATTAATTGCTTGCATCGATACGCATGTTAGAGATTATACAATCTGCAGACGTAATCGTAGTAGCTACACTCACTGCATTCTTTAAAGCTGTTTTAGTTACAAGCACTGGGTCAATAATACCCTTCTCAATCATATTAACGCGTTCGCCAGTGGCAGCATCAATACCTTCATGCTTTGTCGATATACTATCTGAGAACTTAATGCCAGCGTTTTCCAGTATCGTGTAGAACGGTGCACGTATGGCACTTAGTAGTATGTTGTAGCCTAAGCCTTTGCTTTTGATAGTTTGAGATGCTTGAAGCAATGCAGTACCACCACCGGGTACAATACCTTCTTTTAAAGCTGCTTGCACAGCGTAGATAGCATCTTCAACTCTATCTTTCTTTTCTTTTAGTTCGACTTGCGAGTCAGCCCCAACGTGTATGATCCCGACACTACCGGATAGCATGGATAATCGCTGCTCCAGCTTGCCTTTAAAAAACCCGTTAGTTTCCTCACTGATTTTCTTGCGTACATCTTTAATGCGCTCTGTTAGAATGTCTTTATCTACATCAACCTGTAGTACCGTGCTCTTATTGTTCGTTACAGACTTAACTGCGGAACCAAGCACTGAAGGGTCGATTAAATCTAAATCGTCACCCAACTGCTCGTTGATGATGGTCGCACCAGTTAATAAAGCTAAGTCTTCAAGAGTATCTTGCTTTGTAGGTCCAAAACCAGGTACATCGACAATGTTAATCTTAATGTTACCCTTTACTTTATTCGCTAATAGCGTTTGGTACGGCTGTTGGTCCATACCTGCAACGACTAACAACGCGCGGTTGTTCTTGATTGCAAACTCTAGTATAGACTGTATGCGTCGTATGTTTGGTATTTCCGATGCTACAATAAGTACCAAAGGGTTATCAAGTTCAGCAATGCCTTTATCCTTATTCGTAACAAGGTGTGGTGACTTAAGACCAGAATCAAATTGTGTGCCCTCAACAAAATCAACATAAGTTTCATTTGTATCGGACTCTTCCATTAAAACGACGCCATCCGGTCCAACTTTGCTGAAAGCTTCTCCAATCTTTTCTCCAAGCTCTTTATCGTTGTTACAGCTAATGTAAGCAACTTGCTGTAGCATTTGATCTGCAACCGGAATACTGGCATCATCAAGATAAACCATAATTTCTTCAGCACAATCTTGAATGCCTTTTTTAATGCTTCTAATTTGCTCTTCATGCTTGTGTTTGTTAATCTCTTTTAAAATAGCATGAGCGAGGACGGTAGCCGTTGTGGTTCCGTCACCCGCTTCACGCACAGTGTTTGCAGCTGCTTCCTTGATTAAGGTCGCACCTATGTTTTCGACCGGGTCACGTAAGACTACGCTTTCCGCAACGGTTACACCGTCTTTTGTTATGACCGGCCGGCCCATAGCGTCTTCGTATATAACGCATTTACCAGAAGCTCCTAAAGTGGACTTCACTGCGTTTGTTAACTTTTCAACGCCGGACATGATTTTTTCATTGGCTGTATCGCCAAATGTGAGATCTTTAACGATCTCGCTGGGGTTATTGTATTGCATTAGATTAAATTAAATTAGATTGTTACTTACTCAAACGTTTTAACGACCTTAGGTCCTTTAATAAATTCAAGCTTGTTTTGGTAGTGTGCTACTGAAGTATCTATTGCTGCTTCAGCACCTTCTACAGTTTCCCGGCGAGTTACGTCTCTCCAGTCGTTTTCCCATTGCAATTCCGTTTGGAAGTAGCCATTAGGCAGTTGAACTATTCTCCAGTTCTTCTTATCCGATGCATGCTCCCAAAAGGTCTTGGTTTCTGCGGATACTTGTTGGTTACCACTTGACGTAGTGGTAGTACGGTAATAAAAAGTCATTTGGTTTTAATTTTTGGTTGTTATTAATTATTAAGAGAATACGCCGGATCTAGCAAATGTGTTGTCAGCTGTAGCTACGTACATTTTGTTATCGCCCGTGTTAAAAAACACTTCTCCTTCTTTAGCTGTAGTTGGTGCTGAAGTTACGATTTTTACAAAATTTAGAGCCTCTGCCGCTACGCCTTGGTGGTTTTTGCGAACGCCTTTGTCTGCCAATTCAACATCGCTATTGTATACAACAACTTTTGAATCCTTGTTTAATGTTTCTAGTGCCATCTTGTTTATTATTAAGTTTTTGTTTTTATACCTATTATTCTATAATTACTTGCGCATCAACTTAGTTAAGTCTTTAGTCTTATCGCTTGATCCCATTGAAGAGCCGAACCAATAGCCATAAACATCACCTAAGGTACGCAGGAAAAAACCACTAAACGTAGTTATCAATCCTTTCTGTACTTCGCTAAGGTTTTCCCAGTCCAGGAAGTCCGTGAAGATAGCTATAGCCAATCCTAACGCAATAACTAATGTTATATATGTAAGTATATCAGGCGTTGCTTTATTCTTCCCTAGATCGCGCGCAGCCTCTCGGTCTTTTACCTCCTGCGCGTAAGCTTCTTTTATAAATTCCTTCTTTTCTTGAGGGGTATCTATAAATTTATCTGCTACCTCAACAGCTTTGTCTATTAAAGAACCGCCGGCGCTACCGGTTATTAATTTAATAAGCTTACTCATCGCCACCGATAGTCATAGTAACGGAGGTAGGCGTTATTAAACTATCTATAGAAGACTGAATGCCTGCTTTTAGCTCCGCTACTCTTTCTGCACCCATTGATGTTTCCACCCATCCAGTTACCTCAGCGTTTGTTACATCTGCTATTGGAGTAAAGCTAGAAAGATCGCTGGTATCTATCATTTCAGTTCCAATGCTTGTTGATGTATAAGCGTTACCACTAGGGTCTAACTGATCTGATGTTCCTGTAAGACGCCAGTGCACATTGTATACTACGTCTGTGTGTTCGTCTTGTGTTGGGTGTACGTCTACTGTTCTACAATCCCAAGTGTAAGTTGTTGCCATTTTTGCTTATTTATTTATTGTTTGTTAAAATCCAAAGTCAAGGGCTACTCTACCCCATCCGTTAGTTGTTTTTACGTATACATAGTTATCATCGTAAGCAAAGTCTCCTTCTCGCCCTGAGACATCAGTGTTGCTTGATGGCCCACCTGCTTGCTTTATTCTGAACTGCCGCATTGCTGTGCCTTCCACTTCTAACTTAGAGTCTGGTGCCGTGGTTCCGATTCCAACGTTTCTATTAGTACCTGAAATAAGCATACCGATAACGCCGCCTGGCTGGAACTTAATATCACCTGAATTTGTTGTTGCAATTCTAAATTCCTGCCCCGCTTCTATAATCGTGTGGTCAGCGTTTGGCTTTACCTTAAAAGTATTGTTACCGAAACTACCTTTAATATGTAGTTTAGAGTCCGGCGCTGTGGTCCCAATGCCGATGTTGCCTGTTGAGCCTTGTATTCTTAATCTTTGGTTATATGCCGTGCTGCCTGCGTATAAATACAAATCATCACCTACAACACCAATACCTGTTGTATTAATATTTGTAGAACCAGAGTCTTTGAGGCCAATATGATTACCTACATCTGTAGATTCAAATAAAGCACTTTGGTCACCTGTGCCATTGTTTACGTGCAGAGGATATACAGGCGTTGTGGTCCCGATGCCGACGTTGCCGTTATTACGAATTACTAAAGCCCCGCTTTCGTAGGCAGAGCCACTCCAAGTGCGAAAATTAAATCCACCCACTGTACTATTAGTTCCCGCAAAGAAATTAAGTTCACCATTGGAATCTTTCCTAATACCAAGTTGACTCCCCCATCTTAAATAACTGCCCAACGGTAGGGCAATATCTCCATTAACATCAAGTTTACTGGAAGGTGCCGTGGTCCCAATGCCGACGTTGCCTTCAAATATATTTTTAAACGAAGTACCTGCTTGGTAAACGCCGTAATTATTTGTCGCTATTGCGGTATCAGCAATGTATAATCCATATTGATTGGTTACTGAAGTGCCGTTCGGATTATCAGCGGTGCTATAAAAACCATATGCATTATCAATACCCGAACCCGCACTTCTTGTGGTAAATCTTGAGTATACACCCGAAGCATAATCTAAACTACCAGCAGAATTAAAGTCCGTACCATATTCTACTGAAATAGCCCTTGTCCTAACAACATTGTGAGCACCACCTGCTTTGTATCCCTGTACTGAAAGCCCATTTAAAGTTTCAAAATTGTTTGCAGAAACTAAAGAAGAATATGCTTTAGTACGACCAATAATAGAAGTTGGTACAGTAGCAGATGGATTTACAGTAAATGTGGCGTATCCGCCGTCGTTCGCTACCCTAAAAGCATTTCCGCTTTTATATATGTCTAAACTATATGCAGGCGATGTAGTGCCGATACCGACATTGCCGTTTGAGGTAATACGTAAACGCTCTACATTACCTGTCCATAGCCCCATATAATTAGAGACCGCATCATAATATACCCTGCCTAATATTCCTGTTGTAGTAGGGTGCTCAAATAATATTTGCGAAGCAGACGTGGCTTTAAAAGTAATATTCGCACTATTATTTTCAATTCGTGCACTACCATTTACAATATGAAGTTTCTGAGTTGGCGCTGTTGTCCCGATACCGACGTTGCCGCCATCAACTAACGTTAAAGCCGTGGATGAAGGAGCCTGTAATTCTCTAAATCTTAAAGAATTATCACCGGGTGAATATATATCCCACTTGCTTACTCCTGCTTTAGCAAAAGTTAGATAAGTACCCCTATCGGAATCTATAGTATCTAATTTTATTTCAGAAGATTGATTAGCAGGCGCTACCAAATGCAAACCTTTAGTTCCAGCGGTGGGGGATGGAGTAGTTGTACCGATGCCTATATTGCCATCTAAAGTAACAGACATTACACTGCCACTTGTGGCGCTGTTTACGGTAAGCAATCCGTTTGCAGATGTATGAACTAAACTTTGTTGGTTTTTATTACCAAGGCTTAAAGTTGTTGTTCTATCGTTACTAGCGTACGGAGATAATTTTAAAACTACATTTCCACCGCCAGCACCTAAGGTATCGTCGTTACTTGAATTTTGTATTACAAGACCATTGCCACTGTATTTTATTACTTGCTCGTAGTTGCCTGGAAACAATCCTATAGAACGTTGATATGTCCCACCAATATTTTGAGCCATTAATACTCCACCAACGTGTAGTTTTTGTTGAGGGCTTGTTATCCCAATACCTACATTGTCGTTCGCAAGAATCCTAAAAAGCGCAGAGCCGTTTTTTTCAATGTTAAAATAGCTTGCCCCTGTAAATGCCCAAACAGGATTAGCGCCTCCGTAATGTATTTTTAACTGCTGCGTGTTTGCTTTTGTTATAGTAACACGACTCGTATTAATATCATTAGTCGTGGTGTTACCTGCGTCGGTAACTGTTTGCAGTGTGGGTGTTTCACCGCCGCCTGCTGTGGCAAATGTTAGGTTACCATTACCGTCAGTCTGAATAACTTGGCCGTCAGTACCGTCAGTTGTTGGGTAGCTTAAAGAAGCAACGCGCATACTTTCAGCCTGAAGCTCACCGTCTTGCTTGAACCTAAACTTTTCTGTTAACGTACCGCTGCTATTTGTATTAAATACAAGATCAGCATTGAAATTGCCATCTGCACCCGAATACTCTGTTTGTATTTCAAAGGTATCAGCGAAGAACTCAGCGTTAGCTATTAAAAACTGTATCTCAGGTAGTACGCATGTACCATCCGTATCTTCTACATTGCCGCCGTCCGCTTCAACGCGTGTTTTAAATGCTGAGAATACTGCCTGTGCGGCATCTACTACATCAGGATCATCAAAGCGCGCTTTAAAAGCTATAGTACCTAAGCGCTCTCCACTAACAGGATTACCCCTGTCGTTAGCTATAAACTGTATCTTAGGGTTTACAGGTGCTTCAACAGTAGTTATATCAGGTGCTTCTAATCCCCAGGGTGCAGTACCGTAAGTATTATCCGCGGTCATTTCACCAATACCGTCTTCAAAAGTAAGCTCAGCTAGTAAGAACCCTTCTGAATGGTCTGTTAATGCAGTTAAAGTAAATATACCAAAGTTAGCAGGGTTTGTAACGTCTGAGAATATGATCCGCTTATTTACAAGCAGGTTTAAATATTCCTCAGCATTGTAGTTACCTGCAGTAACCGTACTGAATACAAGCTGTGTTATGTTAGAGAAGGGCGTTTCATCTCCACCTATACTAGGGAAAGATACAGTGCCTTGTCCTCTAGGGCCTATGGTTTCAAACCTATAGCTGTTCTGCCCTACAATACCAACAACTGAAGTACTGTTTAACCATGTCTTTACTGCATTAAAGTCAAAGTTTTTAGTTACCAACCCTTGTGAGTCAGTACCTAAAACCTTATCGCTTAATTCAACGTTGCTGTCTACTGCGTATGAGCTTATTCTAGCCATTAATTATATTTTAAAATGCAATCCAAGTGCTACCGTTCCAGTAGTTCATTTGGTTATTGCTTGTATCGTATATCATTAAACCTGCTGCTGGGCTTACTATAGCGTCTCTTTCAGCGTCGGTCATTCGTGGGGGTAGGAAGCCTTGGGTGGTGGAGTCTACTTGTAGTTTAGCGGATGCGTCTAATGTCGTAGAACTTGTAGTGTTGTCTGTGATGTGAGTAACACCCTTTGAATAGATGTTTCTAAAGTGATAAGATGTTGAAGCATTCCACCCTAAATCCCCATCTTGTGTAGTTGGGTATATTCTTCCCAGTTGAACACTAAAAGACGAAACCTTAAATGTAGACGTAGTAGGAATAACAACTGCTCCGTTATCTAACACTTTAAACGCTTCCGTACCCGCTGAATTCTCCACGAGTAGTGCGGTGGTGGCGGAGGTGGCTCCCGAGCCTTTTACTTGTAAGCGAGCGGTTGGGGTAATATTGCCGCCAATCGCTACTTTATCGGATACTACTTTGATAGTTCCAGTTCCTCCGACATCAAACCTTAAATCGCTATTTATAGCTTTAATGTTTGAAAGTTTTATAGCACCTATAGAAACTTTTACATCATCGGTAACCTTTAATGCTTCATCCCCATCACTATTCTGCACAAGCAGCGCGGTGGATGTAGCATCGTTGCCTGAACCCTTGACCTGGAGCGTTGATGTAGGTGTTACTACGTCTTTTCCAATGTACGTACCATTTATATAGTTAGCTACGTAATGGCTATTTGGTTCAGAATTGTTTGGCCCCGAGCGCAAGAATACTCTTGGGTTGGTTGAGCCATCAGCGTGGACCGTATGTAAAGAACTATTGTCAATTACTCTAAACTTACTATTGACCGCACCTCCCTCAAAGAATTTTCTATTACCAGGAGCACCTAATATGAGCACGCCGTCGTCACGCATTGCCATTAAGTCCGCCCCCGCGCTATCCTGCACGAGCAGTGCAGTGGTTGTGGCATCGTTGCCTGAGCCTTTTACTTGTAGGCGAGCGGTTGGAGCAGAGGTACCATTACCAATTTGAAAGCCTATATTGTGTTCTAAACGGGCAAAATAACTGGCATTAGTATTACCAAAAAATGTTGTGTTTGCTATTGCATATTTTGTTGAACCATTGTAAAGGGTATTGGATTTCCCATTAGGCTCTACTCTTACAACACCATCATCTTTAATTTGTAACAAGCTTGCCCCCGCACTATTTTGGACCAACAAGGCTGTTGTTGCCGAGGTCGCTCCTTGGCCTTTTACGGCTAACGCAGTATTTGCAGCTAAAGCAGGGTCTGTTGTATTTATAACAACTCCATTTACACCACTACCGGTTAAATTAAGAGCGTTTCCACCGCTGGATTGAATTCTTAAATTCCTACCCCCTGAGATAAGGGCAGTATTGCCAGTTGCATAAAAACGCAATTTGCTGGCTTCATCATCGTTTACATAAAAACCATTCCCCGAATCATCTACCTTAAAAAGATTAGCCCCATCACTATTCTGCACCAATAGCGAGGTAGTCGCAGAGGTCGCTCCGCTGCCTTTAACGTGGAGACTTGACGTGGGTGTTAATTCACCAATACCAAGGCCGATTTCAGTCAATCTTGCTCTTTCTACGCTTGACGTTTTTAAACGAATACCATTGCTG
>WLWF01000343.1_pt1 | contig 45696 bp, 46 predicted proteins | sample 6718331 | NCBI WGS metagenome assembly WLWF01 (sample SAMN12718692, study PRJNA515312) | sponge metagenome | isolation source: marine sponge | host: Mycale hentscheli | place: New Zealand: South Island, Marlborough, Capsize Point | collected 2003-05-01 | reverse complement strand
GAGAGAGCTTGGTTTCACACTGAAGAAGAAGCACAAGCGTGGTTCAAAACGAAAGCCGATAACACACCAATCAGATTAGATATAGTTAATACAATTAACAAATCTGAATTGAATGATGGTGCTAAAATGTACTTTCATCGTATTATAAGCAGCATGTCTGACTTAAACGTTGAAAGAAGAAAAGCAGCATTAGTTATGGAAATGGGTAGGATCATTGAAGCTCCACTCTTAGCTAATACACCTTGGATAGATGCAGAAGTTAGAGAAGCATGGAAACAAGGATATACTGGTGAAGGAGTATCAGTAGCAATACATGATAAATTCCCACAAGAAGGCTCAGCAAACAATCAGTATCGTATAGAAGATATGCAAGGCACACATGGTGAGCATGTAGCAAATCTATTAGAAGGTAGTGACGATTGGAATACAATAGGCACAGCTAAAGATGTAAATGTTGTAGAGAAATCATGGCAACCATATGCAGATTATAAGAAGCCTAACGAGTCTCGTAAGAGATACAGAATTAACGGAAAGATAGTATACAAGCCATTCTTTTATGGCGGACGTGGTATCGATTGGAAAGATATAGATATCATTGCAAGTGCAGCACATACTCGTGGTGACATTGTTGGTGTTAACATTAATAAGCATGCAGCAGTTGATAGCGAAGATGGTACAGTATTAGTACATGCAGCTGGTAATGGTGGATTATCTAACTATTGGGGTGGTCACACAATGTATACTCATACAACCTCTCAGAAAGGCTACTATGCAAGAGCTATCGTAGAAACTAATACAGCAATGTACAACAGTTTATACAATAACTCATTAATGTTCGTTGGTGTACTTAAACCAGGTGGACAGAATGCAGGAGCATGGGCTGGAGAGTATGCTAACAGATATATTGTAGATGATGCACCAGCAGTTTATGGTTCAACTACATCATGGGCAACACCTGTAGTCGCAGCTAAAGTAGCTATGATTAAACAGAAGTTCCCACATTTATCTGCTGAAGATTTAGTAGCATTAGTATTTGATACTGCAGACGATATGGGATCTCCTCATATATATGGTCATGGTAAGATCAATTTACTTAAGGCTTTATCAGCAACAGTATAGGCAGTCTAGCGTGCCTTAATATCGCTACAACATATCGAATAAAGGATATGATATGTATAATTACTTCATTAAAACAAGCGATCGTAAGATCCATAAGTTTCCAAAAGCTATGCAGTGGATGGATTCAGACACATTCGTAGAATTCCTACAATCTGTCAGATCAGAGAAAGCTAAATTCGTACAGTCTTGGAGAACTAAAGCTAAGACAAAGAGGAAATAATGGAAGCAATTAAAAAGATACTATTAGCGATAGTATATCTATTTGCGTTCATAGGGTTTGTTGCTGTTGTTAATACTAAGACAGCATTAGCTCAATATGAGATAGTAAGACTTACATTAGAACATAAAGAAACTAAAGAGATCACTAAGGCTATTCATATTCGTGGTGATTTCGATAGTAATCTAACAAGAGACGTTAAGACTGCTCTCGAAGTAAATCCTGAGATAGATCTAGTAGCATTAGACTCACCTGGTGGTAACGCCGATGAAGCATTCGCACTAGCTAATCTATTCTCTGAAGAAGAGATAAGAGTATGGGTTCCTAAAGGTAGAATATGTTTATCAGCATGTGCAATAGCATTTACTGGTGGATATGACTACAACGTACAAGGTGTATTAGGATTTCATAATGCTTATATCCCTGAGACTGAAGAAGATATTACATACTCAGCTCTAGTTGGTGGCTACATTAGTGGTCAACAATTAGGTACGTATGCAACTGGATTCTTTGTATCTAATGGATTTAGTTTTAACCTACAATATGATATTACAAGTAACACTAATCCTTCAGACTTTCTAGCATTCACTTCTACAGAAGATTTTGAGAAGTACTATGTAAGAAACGATGAAGACTCTACTAAAGACTCTATTTCTAACTACTGGCAAGAGTCTCATACAGATCTTAAGATATGGAATGAGGAACTAACAGAGTATAGAAATAAACAAATAGAAGAGTTGGATGCTAGTGGAGGAACCTACAATATTATTGCTGTAGATAACCTTTTCACTAATAATCCAGCTAAATAAGGCCAATTCTCGTGCACTTGAGCGTGTATAGCTATTGCTTACGGTAACGAAGTGCACGAGATTCGGGGTGCAGGAAGGTAATAAACCACCGTAGAACTGGTAAATGCCCCGTTATGGACCCGTAGCTCAGCTGGATAGAGTGCTTGTCTACGAAACAAGAGGTCACAGGTTCGAATCCTGTCGGGTTCACCATTAACTAATCAAGAGGACATTATGGAAGAAAATAATAAAGGCACATTTAAAATAATAGATAGAACAAGATTTGAAGCATTTGCGCTAGCCGCTTTTATGAACTTATTAGGCGCAGAGAAAATGCTTGAACTTGGTGAAGCAGTAGGCTATTTAAAGAAAGATAAATAAAATGTTAGACATGATACCAAATGGGTTAGAGTATGTAAGACTCCTAGCCACCGACAATCTCTTTATAGCGGGATTAGTGTTCTGGTTAATGTACACAGCTATAACCACATTCTCATTGCCAGGCGCATCTGCGTTCACAATAGCATCAGGAGCTATATTCGGAATAGCCACCGGTGGTCTTTTGTCTGCAACGGCAGCATGGTCGGGAGCAATGGTTATATTCTTAATAGTTAAGTATACTTCATCCGACTTCTTTCAACGAAAGATGGAAGGGACTAAACTAGAGAATATAACCTCTAAAATTAAAGAGCATGAGTTCAAAGGTATGCTCGTATTAAGAATTACACCAGTATTCCCATTCTTTGCGGTGAATATATTAGCTGGTGTATTAGGCGTAAGTAATCGTACTTACATGATAACAACCGCTTGTGGTATGTTCTGGTCGTTCGTATACGCTGGAGTTGGCGCAGGCTTATTTGAGGTATTAACATGAACAGTTATACATTTTGGGTAGTAACAACGATTATAGTTGTATCTATATTCGTATTCTTCTTAGCAAAGATTGTACCCGACGATACTAAACAAGATCAAACAGTAACAACAGTGGAGCAAGTCGATGCAACTATTCCAGATAATGCAAGTACTTTTGTATATAGTGGAGGATGCTTTTGGTGTACTGAGAAAGACAGTGAAGTTCTTTCTGGTGTGTATGAAGCAATTAGTGGGTTTACTGCTGGCACTAGCGCTGATCCTAAGTATGGTTACGGCCGTAGTGGTGATCATAGGGAAGGGTCCCTCGTTTATTATGATGGTTCTAAGTTATCCTTTAGAGATATGGTCGCACATGCTTTCAATACAATCGACTATACCGATGATGGTGGACAGTTCTGCGACAGAGGCCATGAATACACTCCAGCTATCTATTACAAAACATTAGAAGAGAAGATGATAATAGAGAGTTTAGCTCCAGAAGGTTCTAAGGTAGCTATTGAGAAAGAGTCAGAATTCTTTCCTGTTAACGCTGGTCATCAAGACTATTGGAAGAAGAATGGTGTAAGATATAAGTACTACAGAACTGGTTGTGGTAGAGATGCTAAAGTTGCTTCATTACCTAAAGTAGAATTACCAGAGAATAAAGTATACGATAAGTCTCACTTAACTCCATTACAATATAAAGTAACTCAGCATGAGGGTACAGAAAGAGCATTTACACATGAGTACCATAAGAATAAAGCTGAAGGCATCTATGTTGACATTGTTGGCGGACAAGCATTGTATTCAAGTAAGGACAAGTATTCTTCTGGATCCGGTTGGCCTTCGTTCCATAAGTCAATTGGCGAAGATGGTGCTGTAACTATAGAAACACCTGAGTTCTTCTCTAGTGCTATAGAGTTAAAGTCTACTGAAGCTAAGAGTCACTTAGGGCATATCATATTTGATAACCCTCATAGACCTGACAGAAGAAGACACTGTATTAACGGTGCAAGTCTGCTATTTATTCCATTAGCAGAAATGGAAAGTAAAGGTTATGGCGACTATATTAAATACGTTAAGTAAACTAGCATATCCCATCATAGCTCTCATGGCTGTGATGGACATGCCTGTAAATGGTAAGTCATTTAAAGAAAACTTTAACACGATCAAAAGGAACGAGTTCAATGAAGAATAGTCATATGATAATCGCTTTCTCACTATGGTTTAGTGTGATAGCATTTATAGGAGTAGCGCAATGCATCTATTTGTTGAATATCCAATAGTACCACTACTGTTATTCGCAGTTTGTGTATGGTTGTTACAAAGATAATGTTTAGTTTATTATATTTATGTTGGCCAGTCCTCGCAGCTCTATTAGCGTGGGGACTGATCTTATCAGTAATAGCGGAGTTTTTATTATGATTATAGATTATGGCTACGATGTAGCATTTGAAGTATCCGGTATGGGTAACTTTTCAGATAAGATGATTAAAGTAGTGATATGAGTTTAGATCATATATTGGCAGGAGGAGGTCTCGAAGAGATCTTCTTCTGGTCGTTTGGTTCTTTCATTATGTTTATGGGAGTGCTAGATACAATTATCACCCCAAGAAATAGAGATTATGAAGAATGATATTAAAACTTACAGAAAATAAGTATGATGCTAGTAGAAGAATATGGATACTAAATAAAGATTATACGTATAATGGCATTAAGATCCCTAAAGGATTTGCTACAGATCTTGCCAGTGTTCCTACACTTCTATGGTGGTACTGTTCTCCTTCAGAAATAGCTGAAGCAGCAATACTCCATGACTACCTATATCATACTAGAATGTATAGCAGAAAGAAATGCGACCAGATACTATACGAATGTGTTAAGAAAACTACTAGAAAATCTAAAGCTTATATGATTTACTTAGCAGTTCGTTTAGGTGGTGGTGCTTCTTATGGAAAGGAAAGAAAGTGAGAACCATATACTTGGCAGGTCCTATGGAGAACGTATCTCTAGACCTACAAACATCATGGCGTAATCATTGCGCTTCTGTCCTATATATGAATGGATGGAAAGTTCTTGATCCGGTACATAGGAGTTTAAAAGATGGATATAATCATAAACGTATTTATGAATTGGATATGCGCGATGTGCGTGAATCCGATGTTATCCTTGCCGATTTAAGAAGAGATAAGCGTGAAGCCCATGGTACTGCTATGGAGGTTCAAGAAGCTTATCGATCAAATATACCAGTTATAGGCTGGGCAACTCAAGACCAAAAACGTCACCCTTTCTTAGAAGTATGTGTTACTGAATGGGTAGTTGATCTTGATAAAGGACTACACATACTCAATGAGTTCTACAAATGATGTACGATATTATATATGCTACTGTATTAGTAGTAATCGTCATTGGGATCTATATTATAATCTTAAATGAAATGGAGTAACAAATGATTTATATCTACGGAAGAATGTCTTGCCCATTCTGTGTTAAAGCCGTTGAGCTTTGCAAAGAGCAAGGAGTTGAATTCAAATTTAATCCCTTAATGGATGGAATGAGAATGATTGCGGCCCAAAAGGGTCACTATACTGTGCCGGTAGTTTTTGATGGTAAAGAATTCATCGGTGGATATGATGAGTTACGTAAAAAGTTAACTGTTCATAACACATGGGAGAAGATCCAATGGTGGTTAGTAACAGCCTTTCATTTCTTCCATTGCCAAAACACTTATCGTACACGTATCAACGCTCGTAACGCTTGTGCAGCAAAAGCAGCTGTGCAGTACCTAAGTGGAAAGGGTAAAGATGTTAGTTAAAGATATCAGACATGTCTTTGCTAAGAAGTTACAGTACAAAGAATTCAAAGGAGACACCATAGATATTAATGGTGTATCCTTTCTTTGTGACGAGAGAACTATCTTTGGAAAGAGAAATGAAGAGTATATCAATGCAGAGATTGCTTGGTATGAATCTGAAGATTGTAATGTAAATAAGCTGTTTGAAATATATGGTAAAGAGGTAAAGATCTGGAAAGATATCTGTGACGACAATGGGTTTGTTAACTCACAGTACGGTTACTTAGTCTTTTCTGAACACAACCACGACCAATATAATAACTGCTTCAATGCATTAGTAAACAATCCCGACACCCGACAAGCTGTAATGATATATCAATCTCCCGACATGCACTATCGTTCTACTGATAACGGTAGAAAAGATTTTACATGTACCAACACAGTTCACTACTATATCAACGGTGACTGGTTAGATGTTGTAGTTCAAATGAGATCTAATGATGCTGTATTCGGATATAATAATGACTATGCTTGGCAACGATATGTTCAGCAATGTCTATTAGAGAATATCAATGAATACAGATTTGAAAACGATCAAGAAGAATTAGAGCTTGGTACCATAAGATGGCAAGTTGGATCATTACATGTCTACAAAAGACATTTTCATTTAATAGAAGAATACGTGAAAGGTATGGAATAATGAGTAGTAAAGATAGAAGAGATGCTATTAAGTATCAGAATGTACAGTCAAGATCAGGTTCTAAGATTCCCTCAATGGCTGAAGCATTAGCAGCAGTCACTAAAAAGAGAGAAGAAGATAAGAAACCTAAAGTCAAATGATTAAGATATCAGCAGAAGCAAGATGTCCTATCGGATTCTATGAGGAGTATAAGAAGATGTTAAGAACTACTTTAGAGAAACATACTAAAGCAGAGCTAATAGCAGAGCTAGAAACCTACAAGATCTACACTACGTTAAGAGCTAGGAAGTCTACACTCATTGAGTTATTAGCAGAGAAGATTGAAGATGCACAGATGAAGAACATAGTTGAAGCTACTAAGGTTAATAAGCCTGAAGCTGGTGACTACATAGGTTCTGCATTCATTATGTTTCTAACTGGTGTACTAATTGTATACCTATGGGAGCAAGATGTATCATTCGCAGAAATGTTTGGTGTATTATTAACAGGTCTATTCACTATAGGTGGAGTGATCGCTATATTTGCAGCCGTGAAAGGAAAGTAAATGTTTTTTAAATCATGTGATAAGCCTGAAGAGTCTAGAACAGATGGATATGTATTCTCTGTTATATCTAAAGACGATCCAGGTCTAGTAGCTTTAAGAGCAGAAGTTAAGAGACACAACAAGACATCCCGTAAGTTATTAAGAGAATACTGGGAGTCAAGAGGCGAAATGCCTGCTGTCTGTGATGGTTGTTATTCTATTCAAAGAGTATCTATCATGGCTAGAGGTGCAAGAGCTAAATGGGCTAAGAAAGATGGATTGTATCCTAGATCTTATGACTCATCTCTTCCACATAAATATGCAGAGTACTTTGATGTCTATAGAAATATAGATAGTTATGCTATGTATAACTTTAGAAGAGAGCAATCTGAAGGATTTAGTCTTCACCAGCTTAAGAAGTTAGACGATGCAGCATATGCTATATCTAATGTAAGATGGGAGCAAGTCCATAAGTTAATGAAAGCTGAGCTATTCGAAAGCCAGTGGGATGCTCTACAATACTTAAAAGAGAAATAAGTAACAGCGGTAATAGTAACGGTCCGCAGGAAGTATCACGTTCTATGTCAGATATAATATTAGTAATAGCCTGTTGTCTGTTCCTAGCAGCAGTATACAGGTATTACGACAGATAGAAAGTAAAGCAAATGATTAGTAAAGAAACTATGAATACAATAGCTGAAGCTCATTATGAAGACTTCAAAGAAGAGATCATGGATCTAACTTGTCTACCAGGTACTCAGATCGCTGAAAGAATCTTTGAGATCACTAATGGTATAGTGAATGATCAACATAACGATGAAGCATTTGATATCGGTAGAGATATACTAGAAATAATGGAATGCAAATGGGTTCATGAGCAGTTCAATAATATATCAGGATTCAATACTCCTGAGTTCTTATCTAAGTATGAGACTAAGACAGTATCAGATCTTAGAGTTAAAATGCATGGCGATAATGAGTATGCTAGAGGCTTCGAAGATGCTGCTAGAACTTGGGAAAGACAATTCGCTAATATGTCTGCATATGAGTTTTCAGAGTGGAAACTAAAGCATAAAGATATTATAGTTAATGACTGTCCAGGTGAATTACAAAAAGATTGTCCTTGTGCTGTATGTGTTTGTCAAGATCCTACTCCTGAAGAAGAGTTCGCTTGGAAAGAAATGGAAAAGGCTATCAAAAGAGGTGACAAATGAGTATTCAGTTTATCTACAAAGTCTACATTCCTGAATCAGTATCTGAAACTGTAAAGATTAAAGTTAGAAGAAGACTAACTAACTTCTTTACTGGCTATACTATGTATGAAACTACAGGTGCTTGGAAAGGCTTATACGAATCAACTGAAGTATATGAGATAATCTCTGATGAGAGAATCATGTATGTCTTTGAGTCTATTAAAGCAGACTTAATGGAAGATGGTGAAGAATCAGTATTAATAACTATGGACACAATCACAGTATTGTAGAAAGGACTACTATGTCAGAGCCACTAATAAATGAAGATTGGTTACAATCAGTTAATGACGAGATCGATGAGCAAATTCAAATGGCTGTTGATAACGTTGTTGGTGACATTGAATACCACGCAAGAGAATGTGTTAAGGACCAGATTGATAACTGTATAGACAATATCAGAATGGAAACATGTTTAAACTTCGCTGGAAACGATGAAGTTAAATCAAAGATAAGAGAGAAGATCAGAGATAGTATTCTCAGATCTCATAACTTTGACGTTGACTACTAGAGACGCTGCACAAGAAGTGCTTAAATCCTATTGGAAGTCTATTGAGGCTTTCGATAGGAAATACAGTGAAACCGGTAATATTAACTATTTAATTCAAATGACTCATCTTAAGAAGATGTGCATGGAAGTAATGGGAAGGGTAAAAGATGGCGAAAGTGACAGCTACACAGATCCTAAAGGACGCTGCTGAATTAAAAGAGCAGAAATCAAAAGATTACCAAGGTGGTAAGTGGACAGAAGCAGACTACTTTCCTTTCGGTGATGAATCATATATGCACATGATACATACTAAGTATCTACGCATGAGAAACATAATGGAAACAAAGAATCCTAACTTTGAATCATTAGAAGATACATTAATCGATATGATTAACTATTGTGCTATGTATGCAGCACACTTAGAGAACTCTAAAATGGATGGTGAGACCGCTGATGCGCCCAAAAAGAAAGATCTATTCACATTCAATGGTAAGGGCGAGAAAGTATTTCATCACGCTGACAAACCTTGGGCGAATGATCTAGTAAACAATAACAACTTAAGTCAGAGAGATCTTGACGTAGCGAGGCAATTATGGGAAATCCAGAAGGAGAGAACATAGAAGTAGTCTATAATGAAGAAGGTGAATATCTTATTAAATTAGGAGATAACGCTATTCAATTAGACTCATCAGAAGCAGAACAGTTATTGCTAGATTTAGCAACAGCTATGAAAGCTACTTATTATAAGAAACAAGCAGAAGGAAAGTTACTATAATGGATTATAACTTACCAGAAGACATCGTTGATATGCATCGTAAGTTCGGTGTAAATGAATGGGTAGCTAAACAGGTTGAGGAGAAGAACTATGAAGCTCTTAGGAAGTTCCTACGTTTCAGACTTAATTTCCTCGAAGAGGAACTCATTGAAACTAATGGCGCATTTAGCAAAGCCGATCCTGAAGAGGTGGTTGATGGACTTATTGATCTTATTGTTGTTGCGCTTGGGACGCTTGATGCGTTCGGAGTGGACACTTTCAAAGCTTGGAATCAAGTTCATATGGCGAACATCAGTAAGGAAGTGGGTATTAAGGCAGATAGACCCAATCCTCTTGGACTACCTGACTTGGTCAAACCCGTCGGTTGGGTCAAACCAGACCACACTGGCAACCATGGTGTCCTCCCACTTTGCTTTAGAAAGTTCCAGAAATGACACACGTTGAACGTTTCGAAGAACAGATGAGTAAAATCATAGAGAAAGCAGTTGGAGAAGGAAGAGTACCTTCCGAATGTATCCAACTGGTTCCTATCGATGAAGACCATGCGATGAAAGTCGTAGTCTTCCACGAGGCATAAATAAAAAAACCCCAGGACCTGTAATAGGTCTTGGGGTATTAGTTGGGTAACCGACATCTGGCATCTATTCTAAATCGATTCCAGCGGCTTTAATCCTTGCTTCTAATTCCTCATCAGTGAGGTCTTCAGCAGTGATTTCAGTATTAATTTGATCTACACGAGCTAGCTTAGGCTTCTCGAATTCTACTAATGACTTAGCTAAGTCAGCAGCAGTATCAAGATCATCATTCTCAAATGCTTTCATCATGAGAACTTTGAGCATCGCTTCAGCAGAGATTTCTACATCTTTTAGATCTTCTTTGTATTTAGCGAATTCAACAGCAGTTAACTTAAGTGCTGCTCTCGCTTCAGCATTAGCTTTGCGAGCAATTACAGAATTCTTTTGTGCCTCTCTGGCACTGTCTGAAGTCCACATAGGTTTCAGATTCTTTAAACTATTAGGGTGATTTGACATGTCAGGTCCTCCGTTATCTCTTTAAGGGATATATACACAGAAAGTTAAAATTATGATTATCAAAATATTCGTAACGCACGACTTCATCAAGCAACGCGATGAAAGAGCCAAGATATATAATCCTGGAAAAAGATCGCAAAATCAACTACTTAAGGATATCGAATGTGAAATCCTTGAGCATCATTTAATCAATTCAAGGATATGGAAAGACGATGACCGATGGGAAATCGATGGACATGATCCAATATTAGGAGCAGTAGATGTTAAGTTTATTCAAAAGTATTACAACATTGATTGTAAAAAGTTCCTCTACCTCCTCAAGCAAAGAGGAATTACAAATGCCTTCGTCTTCGCCGAATGGACCAAAAGACCAACCGACATCCTCAAAGCCGGAGATGAAGTCGAAGTCAACACGCTCGGCTGGCTCCCGTACGAAGAAGCGATCAAAAAAGTCCAAGTCAGTGGATTCGGTGGATATTACATCGACGTTCGCAAAACAACCCTCGAAATGGGTACGAAGTTTGGTGGATCCTTTCACGATGGACTCGTGGAATGAAGCGCCGTGTCCAAAGTGTAATAGAGTTTACACGTTTTCTTCGATCGACAGGTTTACTACTTGCCCTCCGTGCGCCAATCAGTACATGGAGCGAGTGGAAGACTAGATGTAAATGCTGGTCCTGCTATATGGGAAGGGGATACTGATGGAAAAACATTGTAAGATATGTAACATTCTACAACCTTTAGAAAATTATGAACCAGCAAGGCGGTATGCAGACGGTAAAGACACCAGATGCAGAGCATGCAGAGCGAAAGAGCATAAAGAGAGTAGAATTCGTAGAAAGAAAGCAGTAGAATTAGGATTATTATATCCAGGAGCGATATGTCCGATATGTGAAACTAAAACTGTTATGACTCAAAAAGAATCCTACACAAGACAAGCGATAGTGGATCACGATCATCATACGAATGAAATTAGAGGAGTAATATGCTCTTTGTGTAATTCAGGATTAGGGAAATTAGGAGATACTTTTAAATCCATCTCCAACGCTTACAAATATATGGAAAAACATTATAGAAAGGATTAGTCATGAGACTAGTTTATGATATAGAGACGAATGGATTAGATCCAGATAAGATATGGTGCATGGTTGCACTAGATATAGATACAAACGTAGTATATAAATTCTCAGACTACGATGATAAATTACTAGGTTCAAATGAAGCTATCGGTTTACTTAAGAAAGCTGATGTCGTCATTGGCCACAATATTATTAATTTTGATAATAGGATGGTTAAGAGAATCTGGGGATTAGACTTAAATAATACCGTCAAGAATTATGATACATTTGTTATGTCTCAAGTACTAAGATACAAGAGAAAACACAAGCATGGTCTTGCTGGTTGGGGTGAACATCTCGGAAATTCTAAGTGGAGTTTCGATGAGTGGGACAAATACTCAACCGACATGCTTAAATATTGTGTACAAGACGTGAAGGTAAATGCTGATATATTTCAAGCGCTTATGAAGGAATATCAAGCCTTATACGCAAGGAATCCACTGATAAAGGAGGGTTTAAAAGTTGAACACGATACAGCGATTTTTAATGCTAATGTCCGTGATCGTGGTTGGAAGTTCGATTCAGTTAGGGCTCGTAATTCTCTTTACAAGATGCATACTCGCATGAATGAAATTGAGAAGATCATTGAGCCTGAATTAGGATATAGGAAGATCTATATAGATAAACTACCTAAGACTCCTAAGTTCACGAAGAATGGTAACTACTCAGCTACTACTGCAAGACTATTAAGCGAATACTTACATAGACCTGTTACCACAACCGACACACATGTTATGGCAGCAGGGACTGAATTCCAAAGATCTAAGTCTGAGAAAGTGACTATGGGTTCTATGGATTTAGTTAAAGAATGGTTGAAGTCTATTGGATGGAAGCCAGATGATTGGGTTGTCAAGAAGATCGGATTCGATTGGGTTAGACAATCACCTAAATTAACAACTACATCTCTTACAAAGTTAGGAGAGAAAGGATTATTGATAGATGAATATTATACTCTCAGGTCTCGTGCGGCTGTTATCCATGGTTGGATTGAAGCTAGTGTGGGTAACCGTATTCATGGGAACATGTGGACTATTGGTACTCCAACGTTCCGTGCAAGGCATGAAGTTATTGTTAACTTACCTGCAGTCACCGCTGCGTGGGGTAAAGAACTTCGTGAGCTATTCATTGCAGACGAAGGATCCGTTGTCGTCGGGGCAGATAGCTCTGGGAATCAGCTTCGTGGGCTTTGCCATTATGTCGCTAATGATAGTTTTACTAAAGAAGTTATCTTTGGAGACCAACATCAACGAAATGCTGATGCCATTGGATGTGACCGTCCAACAGCTAAATCCTATCTTTACGCTTATCTTTTCGGTGCTGGTGATGGGAAGTTGGGTCAAGTACTTACTGGAAAATCGAACGCGTCACTTGGTAGATCATCAAGGGAGAAATTTGCTGCATCAATTAAAGGATTGGGTGAATTGCGTGAGAAGCTTGCTGGGATATGGAAGAAAACTCATTACTCACAAGGTGAAGGTTGGTTCCCTGCTATTGACGGGCGTCCTGTATTTTGTCCTGCAGAGCATCAGACTCTTAACTATCTTCTTCAAAGCATGGAAGGCATTAGCTGTAAAGCTGCTATCTCTTACGCTATGGAAAAGATTAAAGAAGAAGGCTTAAGAGCAGAACCACGTCTCTTTTATCACGACGAACAAGCTTGGACCGCTCATCCAGATGACGCCGACAGAGTTGGTGAAATCTTAAAAGAGAGTTTCAAAGAAGCACCTAAGATGTTTGGTATAACCTGTATGGATGGAGGAGACTATGTCAAGGGTTCAAGCTACGCTGACGTACATTAAATCAAACCCATACGATGTTATTGCAATGATATGTGGAATATATTCCGCGACAATAGTATCTCAAGGATTTCATAATGAATACCCTTGGATATTCTGGTCAGCTTTTCCAGTATATGTCATCTCAGCAGCATGCGCAACTTATTCTAATTATTTAAGAAAGCACTGGGCATGGGTTATACTATTTGGATATTACTTCTTTATAGATGCATTAGGCGTCTTTAACAATCATCCAAATACAGAAATGAAATATAACCTATTATGGTTATTAGGTTTATAAAAGAAAGGATATATTATGGCTAATTTAGCTTTAGTAGACGCAGACTCTATATACTTTAGAGTTGCTTATAAGACGAAGAAAAAGAATGAAATACGTAAAAATATAGATATCATGATGAAGGAAATTGAAGGTCAATGCTTCATGCCTGATGAGATGAAAGTTGCTGTTAAAGGTATAGGTAACTTTCGTAAAGATATCTATCCTGATTATAAAGTAAATCGTAAAGCCTTAGAACCTGATATGAAAGAAGCTTTAACTTATGGTCATAACTATATGATCGAGAAGTGGAATGCTGTTCAGGCCGATGGTATGGAAGCAGATGATCTAGTTTCTATATGGGCTTATGAAGCAAGAGAAAATGAAGATGCTTATGTTATTGTCGGTATAGATAAAGACTTAAAGCAAATTCCTGGTAACCATTATAACTTTGTAAAGAAAGAACATGTCTTCATAGATGATGATGAAGCTTACATGTTATTAATGATCCAAGCATTAACTGGTGATACATCAGATAATATACCTGGTATCAAAGGTGTAGGTCCTGTAAAAGCTAAGAAATTACTAGCTGGGAGACCGAAAGAGCGCCTCTGGGATAGGGTAAAAGCTGCTTGGCGTGCTAATGGTACTGGAGATCCTTCTATCTCTCTACGACTGCTTACAATGATTAAATCTTGGGAGGAATTCAATGAGATTTCAAACAAAACCACTGTCAGCAAACAAGATGTTCTACCGAAACAAGAACAAGACAGTTGAATATAGAGCATATCAAGATGAAATAAGAGATCAACTGATGGGAACTGAATGGGAATTTGGTTCCGATCAAGTTACATTTGAAGTCACAGCAGGGTTTAGTAATCGTGCTGCTGACTTAGATAACTGTATTAAACCATTCTTAGATACATATCAGAATATCTATAAAGAGTTTAATGACAATAAAGTATACAAGATTATACTCACAAAGGATATTGTCCAGAAAGGCGAAGAGTATTTAGATGTCAAGATATACGCAAACAAAGTGTCCTAGCTGCGATAGCTCAGACGCTTATACAATATATGAAGACGGGGGATATTGTTTCTCCTGTCAGTACACAACGAAAGAGAAAGTAGATGACATGGATTCAACTAGTACTACTGAACATGGGAATAACGTACCTAATTCAGACACACTCGATACAATTAATGGCTGCAAGCCTTATGCTATCAGCTCTCGTGGTATTTCCCTACAGACAGTCGAACACTTTGGTATTAAGATGGGATTTACTCAAGATGGGTTACCAGCTTCTCATTATTATCCTTATACTTCAGGGGGTAAGATAGTAGCCTATAAAGAAAGAAAACTTCCTAAAGAAGGATTCTATGCTCATGGTTCTATGAAGAACACTGAACTGTTCGGTCAATCTCAGTCTGCTGGAGGTAAAACTCTAGTTATAACTGAAGGTGAACTAGATGCGTGTTCTGTAGCTGAAGCATACATGTCTCACTACAAGAGAATGTTTCCTGTGGTATCCATTCCGTCTGCTACTGGTACTAAGACTCTACTAGAGCAACGTGACTGGATCACCAAGTTCGAGTCTGTTGTGTTACTATTCGACAACGATGAAGCTGGTCAGAAGGCAACTGAGACTGCAGCGAAGATCATCGGAGCAGGTAGAGTTAAGATAGGTGAACTACAAGAGAAAGATCCTAATGCTCAGCTAATGAAGCATGGAGCTCAATCTCTACTTCAAGCTATATGGTCAGCTAAGACTTGGTCTCCAGCTGGTATAGTAGTAGGTGAAGAGATATGGGATCAGTTTAAAGATAGACAATCAACTGAATCTATCCCTTATCCTGATTGCTTAGATGGATTAAATAATAAACTAAAAGGAATTAGACATGGAGAAATTACTCTATTCACGTCCGGTACTGGGTCTGGTAAAAGCACTGTTATCAAAGAAATTATTCTGGACCTTCTCGACAAAACTGATGACAAGATTGGGCTTATCAGTCTTGAAGAATCAGTCGGAGATACAGCCGAAAAGTTTATCTCAATGGCTCTCAAAAGGTCGATCAATGATCCACCTCCAGCTACTGAAGAGGAACTTAGAAATGGCTTCGAACAAGTCTTCGCAGACGAACGACTCATTCTACTCGACCATCAAGGTTCTGTGGGGGATAACTCTCTCATCGATAAGATCGAGTACATGGCTCTCATGGGATGCAAGTATCTTGTATTGGATCACATCACTATCGCAGTTTCTGAGGGTAGTGAAGGATTATCTGGTAATGAGGCAGTTGACAAAGTTATGTCCGATCTACTCAAGATCGTCAAGAAACATAATGTCTGGCTTGGTCTCATCAGTCACTTGCGTAAAGCAATGGGTGGTAAGAGCTTCGAAGAAGGTAATGCTGCTTCCATCGATGACATTAAAGGTTCTGGTTCGATTAAGCAAATCAGCTTTGATATCATCTCGTTCGCAAGGAACCTTGTAGCAGAGAATGAAACTGAAAGATCAACAGTGAACTTCAGAGTATTGAAGTCTAGATTTACAGGTTTAACCGGTGATGCTGGTTCAGCTATATACAATCAGAAAACCTCTAGATTAGAGAGAACTGGAGAATTTAATGTTGAAACAATTTCGATATGATTTGTTATACATGAAGATAGCTCATCAAATAGCTGAGATGTCTCATGATGAAAACTATAAGGTAGGATCTGTCATTGTAAAAGATGGTCAGATTCTATCACAAGGATGGAATGGTACACCTAGTGGTATGTCTAATAGGACTAGAGATGGTGCTGGTGTAACACATCCATACGTAATACATAGTGAAGCTAACGCATTAATGAAGTTAGCTAAGCATGGAGGAAACTGTAATGGAGCTACTATTTATTGTACTTATTCTCCCTGTTGGGGATGTGCTAAACTTATTCTCCAAGCTGGTATCGTAAGAATTGTATACGATAAGATATACGATAACGAAGCCATAGAATTCATGAAAGAAAGGGTAAAGTATGCAAGGATTAACACAAGTGAAGGAATACTTACTGGCTAAGATCAGTAAAGTAAATCCAAATAATCCTAAAGCTAATACCGGTGCAGTGATTCTTAAGCTACACAAAACAATTGAAGAAGATATGGAGAAGTTAGTTGGTCTAGCATTCCATACGATTCAGTTACATTTTACTACAGATAACTCTTCAAACCCTGCAGGAACAGCTAATCTAACGATGATCTCTTCTGCTATCGGTGTGAAAGTATATGACTATATAAATAGAACTCCTATCCCTTGGAAGATGCAAGTAAGACTAGGAGATCTGTTTGTAGAAGCATTCTATAACTGTGGTTTTGTAGACTTATATTATCCTAAGGCAAGGAACACCAGCTATATCGTATCTGCTACTAATAAGTGGATAGAGTTAGCTGATATACCTGAGGCCTTATTAGAAATCACTCTCAATAGTTCCTTCGATACACCTCAAGTAGGCGCAATCATTAAAGGAAAAGAGCAGAAGCATGATCAAGATCTTCCTTGGATCAGAGCAATCAATAAGTTACAAAAGACTGGCTGGAGAATAAACAAAAGAGTTTATGAAGCTATGGTCGCTAATCAGGATCTATTCGTATCAGAAGATATCGTAGAAGATAATGATGCTAAAGAGATGAAGAGAAGAAGTAAGATAGTAGAGTGGGCTTTTATAACCCATAAAGCTAAGAAGTTATTAGAACTACCATGTTTCTATCAGACTGTGGAAGCAGACTATAGAGGTAGGATCTACTACAAAGAAGCTTTTCTTAATTTCCAAGGTTCAGACCTAGCTAGAGGAATGCTGCAGTTCGCAAGAGCTAAACCAATGACTGAGGACGGTCTATTCTGGTTAGCTGTGCATACTGCAGCCTCTTACAACCAGAGCTATAAGAAGAATGAAATCCCTGAGTGGTGTGAAGCAGATTACAAATCATATCTAGATAAAGAAGGTTTAGACGATATATCTGTAGATAAGATGACATTAGAAGATAGAGTAAGATGGGTTAATGAGAATATGGAAGTTATCCAAGAGATGGGTAAGACTAAACATATAACCAAAGATGCTGAGAAACCAGTGAGTTTCCTAGCAGCTTGTATCGAATGGTATGATTACCAGATAGCTACTAATTCTAATAGAATTCATATGACACACTTACCTATAGGAATAGATGGATCTAACAATGGTTGGCAACATTTAGGAGCTATGAGTAAAGATACACATACAGGAAACTTAGTAGGACTTATTCCAGTAGAGATACAATCTGACTTCTACGTACAGACAGCTAAAGAATTAATTAACCAGACAGATGATGAAAGGTTAAGTGGAATTCTAGAGTCTATGCCAATGAAGAAGATCAGAAAAGGTATATCTAAAAGAGGATCGATGACTCGTGCATACTCTGCAGGAGCAACTAAGATCGCTGAGAATATGTTCTTTGATTGTAAGACTGAGGATTATCATATAGATTATGGTATTGAAGAAGATGATTGTAAGAAGTTTGCTAAAGTATTAATCAAAGCTATCAATACAGTTTGTCCAGGTCCATTAGATACTATGGCGTATCTCCAAGCTCTCGCTAAGTATGAGATTGGTGAACACCAAAGATATAAAGATGGAGAAGAAGCAGGTAAAGAGTTTAAGAAGTTAAAGAAAGAGCTTAAAGAACTATACTTTGCTAAGGATAAGACTGAAGAAGACTTAGCTAAGCTTAATGAGTTAGCATTAGAGTTACAATCGTATGAGTCTAAATTAGTATACGGTAATGGTAAAGATAGAATCACTTGGACTACACCTACAGGATTCCCAGTAGAATACACTAACTACGTCATGCAAGACGAAAAGGTATTCGGAACCATAAGTGGATATAAGCCAAGTGAGAATAACTATAAGATCAAACACGTTGCTAGAGTACCAACCAAAATCCCTGATACTAGAGGATTTATGTGTGGTATATCTCCGAACTTCGTTCACTCAATGGATGCTAGTCATATGGCTAGTGTTATTGATAGTTATAATAATGACTTCGGAGCAGTACACGATTCATTCAGTACTCATGCTTGTGATGTTGAATCACTATTAGCTTTAACAAAGGATAAGTTTATAGAAATCTATAACGTAGACAACTTCTACGATTATATAGAAAATGAATTAGTAACAGACAAGTCTAGTCTTGATGTTGCTCAACCTGATAGAGGTAACTTGAACATTGAGGACATATATGATTCAGATTACTTCTTCGCTTAGGAGATAATAATGTCAGAAAATAAATCATTTAACTACTTAGCACTTAAAGGTGCTAATGTAGATGATATGGAATTTGTAGAGCAATTCGGATTAGATAAGTCAGTTGCCTATACAGATAAGATAAATGATGCTATGTTAAATATAACGTATGATCAGAATATAGCTTCAGGTGTAGATCCTGAAACTGCTATGCAAGATAAAATGAATGCTCGTAAAGATCTTAATGTAATGTTAGCATCTAAAGGCATGTTACCTAAATAATGAATATGTTAACTAGTTTCCCAGGGGCCCCCTTGGGGCCTTAGAGATATAGTAAAATTAAAAACCCCTCGTACCTGTATGGTATGAGGGGTATTTTTTTTTAGTGAGAGTAATACTGGTATACTTTATTACCATCTCTCTTGATCTTAGCACGAAGTTCACGCTTTGCTTCGTTCGTTACCTTAATCATATCGTTTAGTCGTGGAGCTAACTGTATCTCCTGGTTAAATAACTTCATGAACTCACGTAAGTGTTTCATAGTAGGAGGAGTAGGTGGTTTCGCAAAGTTGTAACCGACCTTAGCCATTCCATTAGTTATATTATACGCAGCTTTAAAAGCTACTCCATCTTCTTGACCGTTATGCATAAGAGCTTTAAGCTTATTCATTAGATTTCCAGGATAGACTTTACCTTTAGCAGATAATACTGGAGCTAATAGAAAACCAGCCATACTCCATTGAGGACCTGAAAGGGACTCAGAATTTGGAATGTCTTTGGTCTTCTCCTGCCAGCGTTCCCGCAAGGAATCAACAGCATTCCTAGTCTCTTCGAGATAACTCCAATTCATACTAGCTTCTAACCAATTGTTATTAACTTCTTCTAGTACTGCATCGTATCCCATAGCATCTACTTTAAAAGCATCATAGATCGTATGGATGTAAGGGTTATTTCCACTAGCATTCCTAAGTCTATTCCAACTCTTCCCACTAGCAGTCAGTCCAACTGTAGCTGCATCAAGACTTTGCACTGGTCCAGGAACAGATCCACCATAAGCTATACCACCAGGTTCTAATGTAAGATTTCCATCTTCATCAGTCCTTCTTTTAGCAGCAGCTGCAGTAGACTCTTCTCCAAACTGACCAGCAGTTCTTTCTTCATACTTACTTCCAGTCCAAACTTTATACCTTTCACCTGACTCCCAACCTGTAGTCTCAGTTCCACCTAAGTTTAACTCAAACCCAGTAGCAGATTCGATAGAGAACAACTCATTAGTAAGAGCATGTAATGTAGCAGCAGATCTCATGATAGCTCTGGACTTTAATCCATTAGCATCAAGAGTACTAGCTAAAGCTTCACCGTACTTACTATGCAGAGCATCTAACAAATCCTTAGATCCTGTCTCTGTGTTCTGTTCTATCTCTTTAATCTGTTGGTCTAGTTCAGGATCAGCCTGTTGCATAACACCTAACTCATTCTGAATAACCTTCTTAAAACTCTGTAATTCCATACCATAACCGAAGGTCATAGTAATAGACTTGTTTAAGTTTCTATTAGAATAAAGTTTAGTAGCAATAGAATGTAGATTACCTTTGAAGTTATCGAGTTTCCCATCGAATCCATTATCAGCAGCAGCTAATAAGTTATTCTTAAAGTCATCTCGTAGATCTTCATTGTTATCTAACAACCATCTTTTATTAGAACGTAATACCCCAGTTTTATAAGCAACATTCTGAGATCCCATCTGTATACCGTTGGCAGCAAGACCGTTAGTCTTACCATCCATGTATGCATTGAAATAAGAATGATGAGGGATACCTTTATCTTTCGCATCAGCATAAGTAGCGAAGTCAATAAGCCCGTCTATAAATGCCTGTCCATCTTCCCCTTTGGATTGAATAGCTTTGATCAACTCAGCATCCTGATTAGGATCTAAAGCTACGGAAGCGATTTGAGGAAACTTAGGATCAGTGACGGGTATACCTTGAGCGATAGCTTCAGCCGCAGCTTCAACTTGCTCATCGGTAATTCCATTAAGTGTCTGGTTTAATTTGTTACCCCATTGCCTTAGCTTAGGAGTAGCAGCAGTTAAGTGTTGGTCTCTTACAGGAGGTAGTTCTGCATCGGCACCTTTAACTAACATCATAGCATACATCTGTCTAAGATTCTTCTCTACTCTTGAACCAGGAGAAGCCTTAGATGGTACAGCATTACGTGTAACAAATCTCACAGTCTTACTAGAAGTAGGATCAAAGTGAGTCTGTTGAGGAGCTATCCTCCCATTGAATGCTTGGATGTAGTATGTTAAGTAGTTCGCACCCTTTCTCTCTTTAGATACACCATAGATAGACTGAGCTAGATCATTGATAAGAGCTGCATAGTTCTCGGCAGCATCGAAGTTAGGATCAGCTGCAGCTTTAGCTGCGAAGTCATTAACCTTATCCTGTCCTACATGATTGATTGTAGCGAAGACATGGTTAGGATCTACTTCTCCCTTCAGTACTGGAAGAGCTGTAGCTAACAAAACCTTAAGTCTCTGTTTGTCTACTACATTAGGTACCTTGTTGAGGTTAGTCATCGCTTGCTCAAGAACATGAGCTCCTGAAAGGGGCTTACGCACTTTAGATGACACGCGTTTAGTATACGTTTTACCTTCTCCTACTAGTCTGCCAGCAGGTAAAGGAGTTTTAGATGGACGAACGTGTTGCTTAGGAAACATCTTCTTCCTTTTAATCGAACCCATCTTTAATCTATCAGCACCATGTTTAGTTAGAGTAAAGGCAACTTGCCCATCATTAGTAGCACCTCTTACTAAGAACTGTTTACCTTGATCCATCTTATTGGTTTCATAGTATAGTTCTTTGGATACATCTCCTAATAAAGAAGCTTGCTCATCAGTTATATCTGTGTACTGATCAGTCTGTTTACCTTGAGCAGCATTATTATATCTCTGCCACTCTCTATTTATTTGATGTCCGAGTTGTTTGTTGCTCTGAGCTTTAGTAATTGGAACTTGACCCACCAGTTCTTTTTCAGATGGTGTTCTAACAGTCTCTTCCACTCCAGGTATCGACTCATTTGTTACTCCCTCAAGTCCTTCACCATGAGCTAGTTCAGCTATTAGGTTCTCAGTGATAACCGAAGTCATCTGTAAGAATCCTTTATCTAGCTTACCAGTCTCATCGAGAACTCCTATAGCATCATATGTTTCTTTGATAGGATTACTAGCAGCAGTAGTTAAACCGCCAAGACCTACTGACTTCTCTGTAATAGAGTTAGCCATGTTCTTAGATCTTTCTGCTAATCCACCATCAGCACTTGGTCCTTGACTCGCCTTGTCGGCAGCCGCTTTTCTATTTCCTGAGTAATCATAGACATCAACACGGCTTTCATCGTCTCTTCGGGTAATAATATCGGGCACAGCTTCAGCTTCTCTCTGCTCCTCTATCGCCTGCTCTTGTTCTAGACCAGCGTTTATACCTTCTTCAACGATACCGGCTGTCTCCGCTGCTCCTGCGTCCGCTATGATACCATCTAAGATACTTCCTCCCTGACTTTCGCCAGCAGGAAGATCTACTTGGGCTACGCCAAGCTCCTCTAATTGAGAGAGCTCAGCGTTTCCACTTACATTTGTATTAAACTTACCCATGTTTTATTTATCCTTTAAAGTTCCAGTTGTCACCAGCTTGTTCAACTCTATCTCTGAAGAAGTTAAGTACACCAAATCCAGGTAGGAATCTCGATGCTTCCTTAGCACCTTTACCTACGTCACCTTCTAATATGTTACCAGTAGCTTTGAAAGCTTTAGTAGCATAGGCTAATGCAGGTGATTCTCCTGACGCTGTATTCCATGTCCACTCTCCAGCTCCTCTAGAACGTTGTTCGTAGAGAGGAAAGAACTGATCTAATACTCTTTCACCTGTACCTAATAGACCTGAAGCTCTCACTCCACGTTGTAGATACTCAGAGGTATTTAAGAATGGGTGATCACCAGGTCCGAATGCGCGAGGCTCACCATACTTAATTAGATCTTTAAGATATTGAGATGCAAATCCTACCATAATCATTGTAGTCATAATAGCAAAAGCATTATACTTCATTGCAGGACTACCACGCTTTACGTACTCACCCCATAACTTAGGTATATGGTTAGCAGTAAATGTAGCTATGAAACCTTGGAACTGAGTGAACAATGCAAACCTTGGATCTTGATAGATCAACGGTCTGTTAGCAGCTTGAGGTAGAGCAACAGCATCATTGATGAAGTTGAATGTACCTTCTCTAAAGTTCTTCTCTAATATACTAGCAGCATTAGGATCAAACGTTCCACCATCTCTGTAAGCAGCGACAACGTCATCAACGTTAACACCAATATTTCTTAGAGACTCTTCTGCTTCTTGTACTTCGTTCGTCTTAGGTTGTCCTTGATTATCGAATATGATTTGAATCTTGCTTATCATGTAGTCACCAGCGATAGATCCACGAACAGCACGAGTATAGTTAGTCCAACCTTGTAGACCAGTCCATTGAAAGAACTTCTCATATACTTCTTGTTGCCATGGGTTAATCTCTGTAGCACCAGTTGTAGTAGCAGCACCAACATCCCAGTCATAAAATCCTAGGTCTTGGATAACTTCTTTACCTTTAGTAGCAGCAGGCATTACTTGTTTACCTGTAGCTAACGATCCAACTTCTTGTGCACCTTTCCAGAGAGTCTGACCTAACTCTGTACCTAATGCTTCAAGCGCTTGACCTTTCCCAAAGATCTGGCTAAGAACTAATCCTCTTACTGAAAGGGCCGCTTCAACAAATGAAGAGACTGTAGCTAAAGGTAGTCCAGCTAGTGTAGTAACCATCATAAAGTTTCTTTGTATTGTTTGTAACTTCTTACCAGCTTCTGATGTAGGTCTCTTGTAGTTACCTGATTCAGCTAATAGATAATCATTGAATTGCTTAGCAACCTTATCTACTGTGTCAGGATCTACTCCTTCATCTTGCATATCCTGTAAGAGTCTCTCTATATTAGAGTTATTCTTACCAGTATACTCTTGCTGTGCTGTATATCTAGCAGCCGACTTAGCTGCAGCTGATACGTTAGCGAAGATATCATTCTCCATGAACTCCTTAAAGGAATCCTTCTCAGACAATGCTAGTGTTCTCTTCTTATGAGAACCAGGATTAGCTGATGCTTGAGTAGCATCTAATGCCTCACCAATATCATTGATCTCAGTATTGTTAGTAATAGAGTCAGCAATGTTAGCTGCCTCTGCATCAGTCATATTCGGGAACTCTTGTTTAAGAGCTTGAATAAAACCATGTCTGTTACGAACAATAGCTTTCTTGTTAAATGATTTATACTTCTGTAAGTAGTTCTTTAAGTAACCTAAACTAGAGTTATGTTTACTTTGATCAGCATGCATCTTGTTAGCTAATCTATTCAGTTCACCTTGTAGTTGTACGTATGTAGCCTTATGAGGATCAGTATCAGGAATCAAATCAGGATTAAAGTTACCATCAGGATCAGTAGCGTTGTTCAAAGTGTTATATATCTTATCACTTATCTCACCACGTTTAAATCTGTTGGCTCTTTTCCCACCATTGAATGCACTGAAGATCTTCTCAGGCATACTCACCATGTTCTTATAGATAGATACTTTGTGATGCTTAGCATTCTCAAATGTACTACCACTAAATGTTCTTTGTAATGTCCCACCAAATGTATTAGCAAATACTCTAGCAGCTCTTGACTTAGCTAAGATACCATCAGTAAAGATGTTTCTAACTGATCCTCTCCATAAACTAGGAGCAGCAACAGCAGCATCAAAGATCTGATCTTTAACTGATCGTCCTTTCTTTTTAGCTTTGTGTCTGTCAATTCTCTCTTGAATAGTTGGAACCGCATTAGGTCCAGCAGCTTCAGCTCTTGCTGTAGTCTCTGCATTCAACTCTTCGATAGACTTAACTCTACCATGATTGTTGATCTCTTCTTGAGCAAACTTATTCGCTTGAGACATTCTAGCTATGTCAGCTGGAGCTTGTCTAAAAGCTACATCAGCCCACGCACCTGAATTATATATAGTTCCTGGTAAAGAGAATGTCTTACCTAAAGCACCACCAGCTATTACACCAGCTATAACTCTATCATTAAGTTCATTCCAATCGAATACCTTATCGGATCCTTGAGTAGCAGCAGTATAACCTACAGCTTCTTGTAATCCTTCAGTAACAGCTTCACCACCACCAGCAATCAATCCACGCTTAGTAAACTCTTTGAATATAGCTTTACCAGCAATCTGAGACTTAGCTATCTTAACTACGTCACCACTTAACGCAGCGATCTCTTTACGAGTAGCAGAGAAGACTTGCTTCTTAGCTATATCTTTAGCTATCCCTTGAGATACTAGTTTGTTAACTGCTTCATTCAATAGTTTAGTTGGAGCAACTCCAGTTTTAAACAAAAACCCTAAACCTATTCTATCTAAAGCGGCTTGAGCTATACCAGAACCAATAGCAACGGCAGCATTCTTATCACCTTCCATCTCGTTCCACGTCTGACCTGCATAGATCGCCGCAGGAGCAGCCAGGGATACACCTCCAGTGATTGGAGCGGCTAACGTACCACCAACTGTAATAGCCATGTAGGGTAATGAAAGGGCTGCATTGTTTGTTATGTAATCAAACGCAGTTCCTATATCCTTTACCTCTTTCCAGTCAGTAAGTGCATGACCGTAGTCAGCAATCTCTGTACGAGCTCTTTCTATTCCAGCTTCACCGATGTCAGTGATATACTCTGAACCTATCTTCTCACCGAATAACTCAGTGATACCATAAGCAGATTCTCTAACACCGATCCAACCTTTTTCCCATGAGTCTGAGAAAGGATTGAATGCTTTGTTCTGTATACTTCTATCGTAACTTCTTACTTGTACATTACCTTGATCGTAGAAATGTCCTACTCCAGCTCTGTTGGCTGCAGCTAGATCTGCTTCATCGATCGCAGCTTTCTTAAATCCAAAGGCTTTCGCTCCTTCTTGAAGCGCACCTTCTTCTATTAGTTGTCTTGCTTTGTCCCACTCAGAGTCAGCAGGAGTACCAGCTAATTTAGCTCGCTCTCTTTCTAACTGTCCTAACTCTGACGTTAATCTATTCTCATTAGAAGTAAAGGCAGTAGGTTTAAGTACTCCTGACTCTAATAGTTTAGATTGGAATGACTCACCAGTCTCAGGATTAATAAGATCAGATATAATACGATCATACTTATCCTTGACTGGGTTACCATCATCATCTAGAACAGGCCGGACTTCTGTGAAGCCCTGCTTGTTTGCTAGATTTCTTATAGTATCAGTTGCAATCTGACCACCAGCTTCACCAGTAGAATACTTGCCTTCAACTATCTTCTCTACTTCAGGAGCATTGATACCTTGGATACGATAGCTTTGACCACCCTCGTCTCTAAGGGTATCAGCATCAACAAAGGTCTTGTCCGTATTCACTAGTCCATTTTCTGAACTATCTACGATTCCCTTTAATATTGACATGTAGTTCTCCTATTGTATTGATTTAATTATATCGTTCTGAATAAACTTCATGAACCCTGTCTCTTCGTCAGTTGCTTTGTTAGTCCATAACTCTTGTTCTTTATCGCTAAGCTTAGTCCAAGCAGCTCTGTAACCGGCAACGGCTTGAGATTTAGATACCTTTCCACCAGATGCGTTGATAACCTGACTGAATAACTTGCTTACAGCAGGTCCACTTACAGTCTGACCATCAGGCTTAGTGAATAGTAATGGATCTCCGACTTGAGAGATAACATATTGATTATCTAAGAACGAAGTAAGATCTCTTACCTTCTCACCTGTCTGTTTACTATGGGCGATAGCACCATGATAAGCATTCTCTACTATAGATCCCATGTATTCTGCAGGAACATTATTATCTGCAGCCCACTTGGCTATCTTATTACCCGCAATAGCAGGAACAAGATCAGTAGCTAGGAGATCAGGCTTACCCTCAATCTTAGTTGTACCGAATTGACCACGTAAACCTTCGAGCATACCTTTATATTGTGCAGAATCTTTCTTGATTCTCTCACCATACTCTTTAGTACCTCTAATAGCGGACGCATCTTCAGTAAAAGATGAGTTAATAGCTTGGCCTTGAGGTCCAACCCACAACGTAGACTTACCTTGTTTAACCTGTTGAGCTCTAACCTTCTTACCATTAGGTCCATAGAAAGTTTTGAACTGACCAGTAGGATTAGCTGGAACACCTTTCGGTTGTAGATCAGCTATGTCTTTAGATTTATTGTAAGCAGAAACAGATGCTGAAGTATACTTACCTGACTTAGCTAAGTCCTGTACATACTTCTTATGATTAGCATTGTTACTATCTACCCTATTGACATACTGTTTAGCAGCGAACTGTAAACTTCCACCATGAGAGTATCCTAATAGTCTAGATCCCGCATACATGATACCCATTCTAGCTAACTCTTTAGAATCAAACAGATCTCCGAATGCACCGACCAATGCTGACTTAGCTTGATCAACGAATCCCTTAGGAGCTTCTTTACCCTTGGCTTCCACCTCAGATTCAGACTTGTTCTCACCAGGTTGATTCTTATCAGGTCCCGTTTGCTTCTCACCATCTTCATTAGCATTATTCTCTGCTATTTCTGTAGAGTTCTTCTCAACGATCTCTTTCTTATGATCGTCAGTATTAAGATCATCTATAGGAACCGCAGGTCCTTTAACTATGTTGTTGATGTGTTCAGCTTCAGGCTCACCTAGTTCATTAGCTTCATAAGGATTAGCGATAGCATTCTCTTCATCAGCTATCTCAGGTCCAGCTAGTAGTTCATTCTCAGCAGTTTGTTTATCTGCTAATCTCTTCTCATTCTCTGACAATGTGCCAGGAGCTTTAAGCTTATGACCTAACAAGTTATTATACCATGGTACTTCCTCAGGAGTATTGTCTTCGAATCTCTGATCCTCACCACCTAAGTTAGTATTACCACCGAACATCTGATGTCCAGGTACGTCTGTTAAAGCAGGCACAACATTCCCAGCAGGATTACCAGCGCCTTCACCATAAACTCTATTCAAGAAATTAGATTTAATAGGAACATCTCCACCAGCATCGAAACCTAATGCAGCACCAGATAACAAATCAAAGATCCCATCAGTTAGTCCGTAAGCAGGTGAAACCTTAGAGGTACTGCCAGCATCAGGAGATATAGTAGGGTTGACTGGAGGAGGAGTATATTCTACCTGTCCAGGTCTATTCTTTTCAAACTGTTCATGAGCATATGATCCAGGAGGAAATGGGTTACGTGATTGTATCATCTGTCCTCCAGAGGCGTAGTTAATGTCAGCATCAAGATCATCTATATCCTGAGCAGTAAGCTGAGGATTAGGTCTTGGTGTAGGTGTAGGCATAACCTCTTGTGGTATCCCATCAGGTCTAGCTATAGGAACTGGCATACCTTCAGGAGCAGGAACACCTTGAGTATTCTCTATTCCTAGTATCTTACCAGGATAGTTCAATGCCTCATCAGGTATATCTTTTCTCTTACCTTTCTTGTGATTGATCACATTTCCAGGACCCCAGTTGTATGCTCTTAATGTCTCTTCAGGTGTGAACCCATGATACTTCTGCATGTTCTTTAAGTATTTAGCAGTAGCTTTACGAGCAGCCTTAGGATCTTTAGGATCAAATGCTTTAACGCCATAGCCAGCTTGAGCAGCAGACTTAGGTAACCATTGGTATGTACCTATAGCTCCAACAGGAGATACAGCTTCATTATCCCAACCAGATTCTGTCTCAGCTAACTTGTCTAACAAATCATCTGTAATCCATCCACCGTCGTCTTGGTACTCAGGCATGTTTAATCTTTGACCAGCTAAGAAAGGAATCTGTCCGCCTTGATTGTATCCACTAGGAATACTACCACCTTGCATCTTCTGTTGAGCACGACCTTGATTATTGATTTGTTCTACAGCTTCTTTAGCACCAGGCATTCTCATAGCTTCAGCATTAACAACGAACTCACCAGGAGTTAACCATGCAGGAACTGTATCAGATCCTTGTGGTCCACCTGGGTGATCCATTTGTGGAGGTGATTGATTAACCACTGCCATCTCAGGAACTTCCATGTCATTCTTCATAGCTTCAATCGCTATAGCAGTCGGATCCATTGGCTTTATTTCAGGAGCGTATTCGTAAGTAACCATGTTACCATAGCGGTCTTTTTGAGTGACCTTACTCGGCTTTCTATGTTCCATTACTTTCCTCCTCCGCCACCACCGCCACCTGAAGAGGCTGAGTCGTCTGCGTATCCACCGTAACCACCAGCGTGACTTGTCTCACCACCAGTCTGTGTACCGTCTGTTTGTCCATGATTATCATCACTAGAGTTATCTTGATAGTGATCATAGTTAGCTTGTTGTTCTGCTTGTTGAGTAGCTTGATTATCTAAAGCGTCATGAAAGATCTCAGGACCTTGTAGTTGCTGAAGCGTAGGCTCTGCACCAGGTCTATGACCAAAGGTTTTAGTAGCATCTACATCAGATACAGTTTGCTGAGCATTGAGATCATCACCATAGTATCCTGAACTATTCTCATTATTATATAGATCACCACTCTGACTAAGAGAGTTTATTGAATCATCTATATTTCTATAATCATATTGAGGACCACCATTAAGAGTTTCATTTAACTTAGTACCTAAGAAACCTAATGTACCAGGAGCTTGTTTCCTACCAGTAGGACCTGAAGCTATGAACCCTTGTAGAGTATTAGTAGCATTAGTATTACCAGTTAGGTTAGCAGCAGCCGCATCTTGAACAGTACCAAAATACCCATTCTGTAATCCAGCTTGATTATAAGCAAGAGCTTCATGCTGACTAGCATAAGATGCTGGAGCAGATACATCAGGAACACCACCGCTTAAGGTAGTACCTGGACCTGTATTGCTATCATTATTATCATCAATACCTTCTGCACTTACACCAGAATGATAAGGTGTAGGAGCTGGTTGAGCAGGAGCATTAACAGGAGGTGGAGCAGCAGGAGATTGAGGAATAGGCTCATCAATCCCAGAAGTTGCTGGAGCAAATGTTCTCTGTCTGAAACCGTATCTATTTCCATAGCTCGGTTCAAACCTAGGTATATTTCCATATGCCATATTACTCTCCTGAAGGTTTAGGTGCTAGAGGTGCGTGGTAATTAAACTCAACTTCCTCTGACATGTCTCCTTTGTTTTTCTTTATCTTAACTTTAGATATATCTTTGTTCTTACCAGCAGCTAATGCATCAGACATTCCAAGAGGACCTGATGTCATACCACCAATAGCTTTATACTGAGGCTTAGTATTCTTCTCTGCCCATCTGTCACCAGGCTTGTTGTCATTCTTCCAAGCATAGCTTGCAGCCGACTTAACCTTATCCCAGATAGAACCTTTCTCTGAAGGAACTTCACCACCTTTATTAAACTTCCATGTACCTTTAATACCAGCATTCCAACTGTCTTCTGATTTAGAACCATCATTGAAGTCTGTGCCTGAAGCATAGTCACCTTGAGTTGACCAATCAGCTCCAAGGAATCCACTACCTAAAGGTATGTTCCATGAACCAGATCCACCAGATGATTTACCACCTTGGTTTACGTTTGGTGCAACATATGCAGGAGCTAACGGAGCTTCTACTACAGGAGCCTCAACTACAGGAGCTTCTTTCTTAGGAGCTTCAGGAGCTGGAGCCACAGGGGCTTCTCCTTGCTTAGCTTTAAAATGCTTATAGTAATTACCTAAGACATGATTCATCTGTGCTCTAGCTTGTTGAGCAGCAACACCTGCATGTTTATTTTCTGTTGGCTGACCTGCGTTAGCACCTCTTGTATCTTTAACAAGATTACGTCCAGCATTCTGAGTAGCTTGTAGTAAACGTATTGCTGTTGGATCTGACATGAATGCCTGATCTCCATACCAGTCGCCGAAGCCACCAGCATTTAGATGAACAGCACCACCTTTATTAAATAGATTTCCTACTAACTGGCCAGCTAATGGTCCAGCTAGTTCTGCTCCAGCTCCAGCCAATGCACCGCCTAATGGTCCACCTGCGGCTGTACCTGCAGCAACTAATCCTTGTTTAGCTATTTGATCTGTAACTAATTTACCAGCAGCTTTACCTGCTAGCTGTCCACCTAAACCCGGCTTCTGCTGGGCATTAGGGTTTTGTAACCATGGCATCATTGTCATTTGCCGCCTCCACCAGATTGTTTCTGTTGTGTTCCGGCTGCACCACTTCCGTAGTAACCGAATAATCTTTGTAACCCTGTATGGGCTGAGTCAGCTTGTGCTTGCTCTCTTGCTTGAGCTGTCTGACCTAAATCTCTTAATGCTTGTGTACCTTGCGACTGAGCTTGCTGTCTAGTCAAAGCATGTTGCAATGATCTATCTGCCAACGCAGAAGCATTAGCTCTATCTTGTCTAGCACTAGTTGAATTACCAACCTGTGTAGCTAACTGTTGACCTTGAGCATTCTTAAGATCTCTTGCTAACTGACTTTCAATGTCATAAGCACCACGACCTAGTATAGCATCATTAGCTAATTCATTCTGAATAGTCTCAGCTCTCTGTTGCTCAGGTGTAACAGCAGCAACACCACCAAGTTGACCTGATTCGTGAGCTTTGGTTGCAGCGCCAAATGCTTTCTGCACATCACCCTTCAAATAATCCGGTACACCTGATGATTGAGTTACGGTATTCTTTCCACCACCACCCATGTTAACCTCCTATTATTCCACGAACACTATGATGAATCACAGCTCCGTATTTTCTATTTAAAAACTCACAATACTTTAGACCAGGATCACCCGCTCTAATACTATCAGCTCTCCAATGAATACCACCATGCTTCTTAACATGTTCGATCATTGTATTGAATAATCTTATAGCACTACGACCGGCTTGTTTCTCTTCATCAAGGATACAATCCCTGACATCCATTACGTAGGCATCATTATATGAGTTCTTAAATGAACTACATGTCATGAATCCTAAAAGGTTACCATCACTATCAAAATCACCTATTGCTAGGAAGTGAGGATTACCTTTACTAGATTCAACTATATGGTTGATTAAAGTCTGTATCCATATTGCTTCATTCCTTTCGTAATGCGCATGGAAACTATACTTATCCATTAAAGTAATACATTTAACTGTATCATTATGTGTCAGTGTTCTAATCATTTTGTCCTCACAAATTGTTATTCTCTTCTTATTCCTGATTCGTTTGTTATAGCGAACGTATTAGCAACTAAATTAAATGTTCCAGCTGTTCCATTAGTTAATCTAATTCGAGGAACAGAGTCGTTAGGAGTTGCAATCGCACCACCTGTGAACGCAAACACTTCCATTCCATTAGCATCAAGCGGAACAATAATCAATCCTTGGTTTAAAACCGATGGCCTTATTATCATACCTACCCAATGTATATCTGTTCTTAACGCGCCTTGAGCAGCATCATCAATGTTGAATATAGTCGCAAAGAATGCAGACCTTGGAGGCAATGCACCTGCAGCTAAGTCGACATTAAATGTTGTGCCTGCAAATGTAATTGAAACCGATTCAACAGGATTCCTTGTAGCATCTAACAGTAACTCGTTAGGAGCAGTACCTGTAGCAACTCTATTAATACTAAAGTTATTATCAGTTGTAGTGAAAGTCTGAGCTTTAATAGTACCCGTGTTGATTGCAGCAATATTACTAATAGCAGCATTCAAATCTAATCTATCTACGCTTCCATCTTGTTGAGTGAATAGTAGATTACCCCTTCTAGAACTATCAATAACGCCACCAGCTGTTACACTAGTACTATCGAATCCAGCACTAACAATAGCATCGGGATTGAATCCAGTAGTAGTTCCAGATAATAGACGCTCTAACGTAGCAATACGGGCGACAAGGGAATTAACCCTTGCCTCCTCTCTATTTGCTTGCTCAGTAGCTTCCAGTTTCCAGGAGTTGTCAGCCTGATCATCACTAATAATCGGTTGATTAATAGGCATTATCTTCTTCCTCCTTTTACAATGTCAGCTTGCATTCCAGATATATTCCATGAGATTCCACGTTGAACATTCAATGAAGTATCCATAGCTCTGTTATTAGTGTTAGGAGTTCTCGCACCCGTTGGAGATACATCAAAATCTGATATCAATAGATTTAAGAATCGTCCATGTATTCTCATATCGATCTTATAGTCTTGACCGATTAAGAACTTATTATCCACAGCAGTTAAATCAGTAGTGACTTCTGTGTCAAGACGATTAGTAGTTTCACTTCTAGATATAAGTCTAGTACTAAATTGTCCTAGAGTTTCACCAGGATTATTAGTTCCATACATCTTAACATCTAATATAGCTTGCTCATCTGGTTGACCGAATGTAACAATACTTCCACCATCACCCCATAAAGCTAATGCTTGTATCTGTTCAGTATCAAACTCAGGAGTAATCGCCATCTCAATTCTTTCTATGAAGGACTCATATTGTTCTGTTAAATTTAAGAACCCTATGTCAGCACCTCTAAAGTGTTGAGTTAGATCACCTGTATTCGCATCTAAGATAGCAGTTACAAACACTGGATATTCTCTATTGAGATTAACCTGAGTTGTAGGCCATGGTCTTAACGGATCGAATACAGTATTAATACTAGATGCAACAGTTACGATATCATCAGATGGATTACTATTCGGATCTAATGCATTTCTCTGTAAGAAGTTAGGCACACGATTAACATTATTAGGATCTGCCTGAGAGTTATTACCAGCAACTACCTGTGGAGGAACCGTTGATTGTCTACCACCATTATTAAAGGTATCGATACGTTCAATCATTGTGTTTCCATCAATAGCATTATTCAAATCAGCTAATTGATTATACAAAGTAACACCAGCATCATCATTATTAATAGCAACTCTAAGAATAAAACTAGCTAATCCAGAATACTGAGAAGGTAATAGCGTTAAGGTATTACCAGTAATCGTTGTAGATATTCTACGGTTAGCATTAGTTATCCCTGATTGTATTGTATTAACGATAGTTGTAGCGTCTACTCTTGTACCACGACCAGTTGGCGTTTGATCAGTTGGATCATAAGCACCCGTTCCACCAAACGAAAATGGTATATATTGTATACCACCTGGTAAGTCAGCATTACTTATCTCAACTATAACTCTAGTTGGGTTAGATCTTTCTTCTCGTCTACCTCTAAAGTCTAAATTACGTACAAGATTGTTTGTTGTGCGATACGCAGGTAAAGTAAAGTCATCAGCATTTAATCTTCCAATCAGAAGACCATCTGCAGCTTCAGCAGTTCCAGATAATGTATTACCAATGTCGCCATAGTTAAGAACACTAACTGTCCATGCTTCAGTTATTTCAGCAGGAGTAGTTTTAACCAGCTTAACCATATTACCAGCAACACCTGTACCACTTCGTGTTATAGGGTTTGCGCCAGTTTGAACTGACCAGCCAGGAAACGAGAATTGCGTTCTCATTATTTCAGCTATATTTAGATTAGTTAATCTACCTGTAACTGAATTATCTGGAGTTAATGTTATGTCAACATGCGGGTTATCAGTAGTTACTTCTGATGTTGGAGGTGTTAACCTAATCGTAGGATATACTGTACCCCTTCCACCTAAACCTTCTTGCGTAGTTTCAAACTGTAAGTAAGGAGCTAACGCAGTCATTGTTGGTGTAGTAACAGTATTTAACAAATCATTATTGTTCACACTGGTTATCTGCATAGTCGCAGGATTTAAAGTATCACCTGCAGTTACATTCCAAGTATCAGAGAATGGAGCATTCCTAAATAGTTGTCTGAATTGCTCGTTGATTCTATTATCATCTGTAGCAGTCGAAGGATAACTTCCGCTTAACGTTACTAAATGAGTAGCGATTGTAGTATGATCTGTAGTTCTAGTTCCATTCATAGAATTGAATACAGGTTGACTAGTCTCTATCATTACAATAACAGGAGCATCAGCCGTGGCTACTCCAGGAACTGTTCCCGCAGATAGCGCAGCGTTACCACCGAACTGTAAGTTAATAGCACTAAATATTGCTGACATCATCGGCATAGTTAAACTCGTACCAGGGATAGCAGCACCAGGCAAAGCTCTAGCGATTAAATCAAATCTACCAAGAGCGATAGCCGCATCATCATTATGATCTCTGACTGTATAGTATTGATTGAATGTTGAGTTAGCTCTTAATGCTGTTACAATTCTAGTCTCTATCTCTGCATTAGTTGGTGAAGCATTGTCTACAGTATCACGTTCTAAAGGAATCTCAATCATTAAATTAATTTCAGAATTAGAGAATACATAGCTAACTGGCAACTGACTAGCAAGAGGAACCACATCACCTATACCTTGCGTTGAAATAGCAGGTATAAATGAAACTGTAGTTAACGTACTTGTTTCATCATGCGTTGTATAAGTCCAACTATTGAAAGTTCTCTGTCCAGGTAAATCAGATACTAATCTTATATTACCTGCAATATTCTGAGCTGTCCATTCTGAACTAGGAATCGATGTGATTCTATCAGCATTTATAGCTTCAATAACAGCAGCGTTAAATTGCCCGCCTGTTACAGTAGAGTTCTGTAATGTTTCACCTGATCTAGGATCCGTAGCACCTACAATTTCCCATGCGTAGTTCGTTGGAAACGCACTAAAATCTACAGGAAACGTTGTACTCACTATTCCATTATTACTAAGAACGCTTACTGCTTCTGTTTGACTAGTTAATCCAGAAGGATTTACAACAAATCTAACATTACGAACAGGTTGTCCACCGGTTCTAGTGAGATCTATTCTTGTTCCTTCTAACTGTATAGACCTTATACCACTATAGCTCCAACTATTGTTATGATCTAAGAAAGTTCTACTAGTTCCAGCACCAGGGAACTCAGGCACATCTGTATCTGAAGTAGTAGTGAAATTAATTCTACCTTCTCTTCCCATTAACCTAGGATCTGTACTTGCAGATATAGGATTGTTATTAGTTACTGTAAGCCTAGCTGTATGTCCGGTCCATGCAGTGGAATTTAATATAGCTCGATCAATAGCCGTAAAAGCGTTTAGTGTTCCACTGTTTCCAGTGTTACCGCCTGTAAAGTCAGCGATTTCAAATGAACTATTATTAGAGTAGTTAGTACCTGGTGCAGTTCCTGAGAAAGACCACGCTTGATTCGTCCCTTGAATTGTTTGATTCACAGATAGTGTCTGCCCAGCATTAACTGTTCTAGTTCCGCCTGCCCATGTAAAACTAATACTTGCATTAGTATTATTAGTAATCGAATTCAGTCTCACTGTTTGAACTACTGTAGGAACAGATGCAGTGACGTTTCCAACTACGATATCACTAAGACTTGTAAAGTCGTTAACATTAGGAATAGGTTCTCCGAAAGACCAACTTGTAGTTGCACCGGTGAACGTTGGATTACCATTATCATCTGAACCAGTTGGAACAGTTCTTCCCACAGATCTTTCAAAACCAGCGTTAGTAGATGTACCTCTATACCAGCAAGAAGTACTTCTCGCGAAAGAAGGAGATGCACTAACAAATCCTGAACCTCTATTAAAACCAAGCCAACCTCTATAGTTTCCGCTTATGGTAAAACTTATCGCACCACGGAATGGATTGAGACTAACTCTACCAGTTCCAGATTCACTAACAAAGTATCTACCTCTAACGTTAGGACGTGGCGACCCTCTTGGATTCGCAAAGTAAGAAACTAGATTAGTACTAGTGCTATTAGGATCACCAATCAACTGAGTTGTCTGTAATGGAGTTAGTCTAGTGCCACCAGGGATAGTCACGCCATTGAGAACAATGCTCATGCCAGCTGGAACTTGCGGATAAATAATAGCTGCCGTCGGTCGTCGTTCTGTGTTTCCACCACCAAACGTTACTGTTTGACCAGGCGTTTGTACGTTCATCATAGTGTTAACCGCAGTCATACTAACCGTAACTGATCCATTACTATTTCTCGGAGCTGTAGTGTATTGAGAAGTCACCGTTTGCGTACTGCTTCCACTTCCGTTAAAAGCAAAGCTTCCACCAGGAGAAGTTGTCACATCAACGCCAGTGCCATTCGCATTAGAATTACTAACATCGTTATCAAACGCTCTTGAAGTTGTTACAAGATTTCCCGTAGGATTACTAGTACTACTTCCTGAAAACGGTTGAGATGTCTCTGGTACTTGCGTAGAGGAAACCCTAAATGTAGAATCAGTATAAGGAGCTGCTCCAACGACTGAAGCTGTATCTCCATTTCCAGTATGATTGACTAACTCAGATGGCATGAAGATATCTTCAGCATCTATCGTTACAGTTCTAGTAGGGTTTGTTCTACCTTGATCTGTATAAGTTCCAGTTAATCTAGCACCGCCATTTACATGATTAACAGCATAAGTGAAATTCCTTTGAGGAGGAAACGCAGCTACTTCTAATGTAGGATTAGGACCAGCGAATACATCTGTACCAATAGCGATCTCAGCTAACTCATTAGAATTAGTTGTGATAGCAGGTCGATCTATAGAAGCTAATGATCGTGCAGTAGCAAAGTTTTGTATCTCAGCTCTACCAGAAGCAGCATGACCAACAGTAGCATCTGCGCTAACATTGATAGTCTGTACTTCTTGTGATCCAACTTGTATTATATCATCAGTTCCACTGTCTCCTGTGAAAGATAGAATGGCTGACGGAACTCCACCACCAGGAACAGGAGCTATATTACCTGAGATCACTGAGTTAAGAGTTCTAATTGTCCATGTACCATTACGGTAGTTCCAGATGTATGCTTCGTTACATTCACCTCTAGTAGAGTTGACAGTTGGGAAACAAACCCATATCTCATCTCTAGCTGCATATCGTAATGTAAATAAATTTCTTGTATTCTCGTTAATAGGATTAACTGTAGTAAAGAATGTTCTTCTTACTTTCTGATCCGATATAGATTGTATAGAACCTGGATGTCCACCGAATAAATAGATATCATCTGATCCAATAACAAAATGCTTACCATCATATTCTAATACAGCATCTGTAGTTAACGCACCATACTGATCTGTAACAGGTTGAACCGCTAAAGGTACAGTGGCATTTCCAGTAGGTCTCATAACACTTATAGAAGTATTAGTATATAAGTATAGGTTACCTTGAAGTGCTACCATGTCTTGTACAGTACCTGTGTCTGCAATAACAAACTCATCAGCTGTACTAACTCCAGCAGCAAAAGGATTCCAGTTATTAGGAATAGCTCCTGGCTGTGCAACATCAGATGATCTTACAACACCAGTTAATCTTCTAACAATTGGGTTACCATTAGTAACTGAATCTCTTTCAACTAAGTTACCAGCAACTAGGAAAGCACCGAATGCTCTAACAATAGCTGCAGATACACTGACTGGATTAACTGATTGGAAGTTAACTTGAACCTCATCATTTGTAGCAGCACTTAAAGTACCTGTTCCAAATGTAATAGTATCCTGTCCGTTCTCTTGTGTAATTCTATATTCATCCATAGGAATAACGGCAGGAGCAACAGTAGTTGTCTCTGTTAATATAACTTCAGCAGCTGATCTAGTTCTTGTTACAACGTATTGTGTAACACCAGATACTCTTGTCTGTCCTGTATCAAATATATTAGAAGATGTAGTAGTGAATGTATCTCTTAATAAGATCTCATTAACTTCATATGAATCCCAACCTGGTAAATCATTTAACTCTAACATAGTAATGTCTAAGTTACCTTCAGGGTCTGTAATGTACTGAGGCTTCTCCACACCGTTATTAATAATGAAAGTAAATCCACCATTGAATAAGGTATGCTGCCATTTACCTTGTCTGCCATACCCTGCTGTAGGAGAGATATCCGCTAAACCGTTTAAGGTAAGGTCGTTATAAGTCTGACCAGCCGTTGGGTGTTCTGCAGTAGCTCCAGGTAACATAGCAAATATTCTATGAACTGTATTACTAGGGCTAGTTAAATCTTCTACAACGAAGACATAGTAACCTGCATCTTGAACTGTTTGGTTCGGTGAAGGCCACCATGCTATGTATTGTAATTCACCATATTGTAATCTAATATCTGTGCTTGAAACTGTCTTAGTAAAGAGAGCAGAAACGCCTGCAAAGATATCCACTTCACCTTCCATCTTTCTTACTGCACCATCTTTAAATCTAACGTTACGAACATTAGTAAAAGCATTAGGCGGTAAAGATACAGGTGGCGTATCTAAGATAACCCCTGTACTAGCGAGGTCTGTAATTGGTACTACTTGATCAGGCATAATATTCTCCTATTTCTTTACGATACTATTACCAAAGTATAATCCTACAATAGAGAGCATCGCGTGCTTTAACCATTCAGGTGTAACGAAAGCATTAACTGTTTCGTATGTAGTGGTAGTATCTTTAAACAATCCAAAGAATCCTTCTGATTCACTTGTAAGTTCTATTAATGTAGGTACACCAAACAGAGTAGGAAAGAAGACTGCTATCATAGCGCCGGTTACAATAATAAAAGTAACTACTCTTCTAGTAAAGCTAAACCCAGGGTCTACCTTTATATTCTCTATTGTCTGTTGATGTTGTTGTTTGTTAGCTTTCAAAGCATGCATTCTGAATTCAGCTTCTGCTTTAGCTTTCATTCCCCACATGGTCATTATTCCTGAGAATAGACCTGAACCTAACATAGTTATTATTTCCACTGGGAATCCAAATATCATATGTTTACTCCTTCATAAGCTTTGAGTTGAGATTTAATATCTTCTGATATACTCTTTATTATCTTCTCAAAGAGATCATCTATATTCTTATTACTAATGTTGTACTTATTAAGTTCAACTTTAATCTCGTAATAGTTAGTTGTTAATTCATAAAGAGCTTTCCAATTCTCATCTGCATCCCTTAGGAAATAGATTAGCTCATCTTCTGGCATCTTCAGTTGTCTAGCTAGTTCTGATATAACTCTAGGATAGTCATACTCAGCCCAGAAGTTAACCTTATCTATACCACTGATAGAATCTAGCAATGAGAATGGATCGTCTATGGGGATGTCTTTATCACCAATATGAATCACTGTCTTAGCTTCACAGAATTGTTGTCCATTGAATTCTATACAGACTATCTTCTCTTCTGCTAATGAAGCTACCGCGAACACACTAGCTATTACTACTGCTAGAGTTATTAACAGGTTTCGCATTAGTTACCTCCAATCTTTTAAATGCGTCTATAGGTGATATCAATTGAGTCCAATGATTGATCGTCCAGTACACATTTAGTTTAAGTTTCTTTTGTTTTGTAGCTGATGGTGGGAGATTGTACGTAGCTGTTGTTACTCTATGTCCAACCTGTGGAATCGGTAAACTACCTAAATAGTCGTTACCAATGTACAACACTAGCTCTGCTCCATACGTAGCATCATGGGCTATATCAACTTTAAAATATAGTTTACTACCTATAGCTACTACTTCATACTCAGCTTGTTTAATTGGTTGAGGATCAGGAAGGTAGAAGTTAAATGCTCCTACCGCTAATCCTATTAATACCGAGAAGTTCCAAGCCATAGACTTAGCGCCTGCTACAAAATCAGCAAACATAGTAGTTAATCTAGTAGTCATTAGCTACACTCCCTCTGCCCAGTCTGAGGATCAATGAAGCACGCTTGCGCTCCGTCCTCTTCTGTAGCTTCTTCAATCTTGCTCTTTGTTTCCGCTTCTTCTTCCACGGCTTCATTAAGGATTCCGAATCGTTTCCCAGCCGCTCTGAAAGTGGTGACCCCTTTGCAGTCCTTCTTCCACGCCTGAATATAAACTTCTTTAAATTCCTCATAAGTTACCTCTTCGCCAACGTTACAAGTTTTACTACATGCTGAATCAACGTAATGCTGAGCCAGTGCTAGAACTTCTAGATGTTCAGATACCGATACCATCGAACTTGTTTTTCCTTTAACTCCTTTCTCATACGCATAGTCTTTAACTCTTTCGACTTTATCGCCTTCGAATGTTTTAATTGTTCTATCATAAAAATGACTAAAAACAGGCTCAATGCCACCGGAAACATTGTCAGCGACGAGGGAGATAGTTCCTGTTGGGGCAATAGAAGTGAGGTGAGAATTTCGTATTCCATGTTTCTTCAATTCCTTCCTGATAGTGTAAGGTAAAGTCTTAATAAAGTTAGACTTGGTGTAGTCTTCCCTATATAGAGGGAAAGGTCCCTTCTCTTTAGCTAACTCGATAGAAGCAGCATACGTTCCGTTACGGAGTATTTTGAGAATTCCTTCCATCCATCCGAGGAATCCATCCGAGCCGTATTGATGCCCGAGTAGTTCGCCTGCATTTGCAACTCCTGTAAGGCCCAGTCCCATTCTTCGCTTGTTCTTTGCTTCGTCACTCTGTTGTTTGAGTGGGTAGATAGTTCGGTCGATGACGTTGTCCATGGCTCTGACGACATGTGGGATATCCTCCTTGAATTGTTTATAATCAAAAGTATTATCGCTTACATATCTAGTTAGATTAAATGAACCTAGTAGACATGCGCCGTAGTAAGGTAGTGGCTGTTCACCACAAGGATTAGTTGCTGAGATAGTCTCACAGTACCAAAGGTTATTCATATCATTAATCTTATCTATGAATAGAACTCCAGGTTCTGCCCAGTCCCAAGTGGACTGCATGATCTCATTCCACAGATGTCCTGCATCTATGGTCTTATATACTTTGCCTTCAAACGTAAGATCAAAGCTTTTATCTTCTGATAACAGTGCATGCATAAAAGCATCAGTGATACCCACACTAATATTGAAACCAGTAAGTTTATCAGAGTTTCGTTTTGCACTAATGAAGTCATAAATATCAGGGTGATCCACGCGGAGCACACCCATTTGAGCACCTCTTCTATGTCCGCTGCTTGCAATCGTCTGGCAAACCGCATCAAATATGCCCATGAAACTGATTGGACCTGATGAGTTAGAGCTGAGAGATTTAATGATGTCTCCTCTCGGTCTGAGTTTACTGAAGTCATATCCTATTCCTCCGCCTCTTCTCATAGTCTCTGCTGCTTCTGCTGCCATGGTCATAATACTGTCCATGCTATCTTTAACTTCACCACTTACGAAGCAGTTATAAGCGGTAGTAATTCTTCTGGATCCCATAGCATTCTGTACTCTACCCGCAGGTAAGAACTTAAGGTTGCCAAAGATCTCTTCTAATTCATATTTATGTTCATCATTATCAGACATTGAATCTGCTAAGCGTAAGACTTTATCATGAAAGCTTTCACCTTCCTGTCGATACTTCATCGAATCAATTTCCTGAGATAATGGAACAGATGGTCCTTCGTATAATCTGTTTTTTATCATTGTAATTCTCTTTAAGTTATGGAGGAACCGTTAAGTTCCTCCGATTATTTATGCTAAGCTTGGTTGCGATCTTTCTAAAGTAGATAGACCAGTTCTAGAATTAATAACTCTATACCAATTACTATCACCATTAAATCGATACTGTAACCATGATCCTGATATTCTCTCACGTATAAACAACGATCCTGAATTAAAACCAGTTAAGCTATTAGTATCTCTAGACGTAAAGATAGTATTTCCTTGTACACTTGCTACCGTATATAATCCATTGTATCCCGCAGGATTCGCATTAGTGATAAGTAATTGATCACCAATAGCTAAAGCCGTTCTCGGAAGAAAGGAACTACCTGATGGAATATAGAAGTTAGCTGGGAGAGCTGCTGCTAAAGTTATAGCTGCACCATTCGCACTCGTAATGAGAGTAACTCTCTGCAGTGTATTATGTATCAAATTCCCTGACCCATTAGCGATAGGAATGTTCCCAGTAATGACATCAGATAAAGATACAGGAAAATCTATAGGATTATCTACGTTATTTCTACGCAGTTCCCACTCGTTACCATTCCATTCATATTGTCCATCAGGAGACGTTTGTCCCCTGATAGTTCCCATAGGTAAATTAGTCGAAGCCATATTTACCTCCTATGATGTTGGTAGAGTTGGAGTAGTATTCAATGATCCATCTGTATCTACAGCAGGAACACCTAATCCTAAGTTACCAACCGATGCTTTAGTTAAAGTTCTAGCATCTAACTCATCTCTAATACTAGTGTTAGTTACATCAGTAACCTGACGTCTCTCTGATAGTACTTGCTCTTCAGTGAAAGTATTAGGAGCAGTTCCAGCTGTATGTAATCCTGAGTTAATAACCAAGGATCCATCTCCAGATATCGCAGTGAATGAATCACTAGAAGTTTGGAATACACCAGGTAAGAACTGAACTCTATCGTCAGTAGTATCCACAAATAAAGCTCTTGGAGACGCATTGACGTTTCTCTGATTTACAAATTGTAGTACATCAAAAGCAACACCTACGTTTCCAGTATTGTTTCCACCAGGCTGAGTCGTACCAATGTTGCCAGAGATAGAATCACGATAGGCTTCAGCAATAGCTAAAGGATAGTTCTGAGTTCCACGAGTATTAGCTAATAGAACTTGAGCTTCTTCTTCAGTAGGTCTTAACAATACCCTTACAGGACTAGAGTTAGGAACGTTAGAAGAGTTAGCCATTCCACTAACTTCAAATGTAACTGCACGTGAGTTAGCACTTAAGTTATTAGTAGCAGAAGCTGTAGTTAGAGTATTCTCGACAGCAACAGAACGAGTAGCAGCAACATCAGCAGATACAACCTTAGCAGAGATCACACCACCCTGACTAGCAGGATCTGAGATTCTAGTAATGTTGAATGCTTGAGTAGTTATTGCTGTAGACGTAGTATTCCTTGCGACAGGCACACCAAACACTTGAGTTTGCTTTCTTGGATGAGATATAACCAATAGTAAGTTAGCAACAGGATTACCTGAAGTAGCTCTGAAGATGTCATCGAATCTATCATCAGTTCTATTAAAGGTTACATCGTTACCATCTACAGTTAGAATAGCAGTTGCGTTTCCAGATCTAAAGGCAGTACCGATAGTAGTTGCGTTTCCTATAGCAGCGGTAGCAGAATCAAAGTTAGCTGTAAGCACAGTTGTACTTGTTACAGTAACTACTTCATATCTTCTATTATAAGCAGTTGGAACAGAGTCTTGAACAGTAAATGTATCTCCTACCCTTAAATTATGGGCAGTAGCAAATCTAAAGTTAGTTCCAGTCGATGCTGTAATTTCAGTGATTGTAGGTAGTACTGTTCTTGTACCAGCTACTGCAATTGCAGAACTAGTAGGGGTAATACTTCCAGCAGCAATGATATCGCTGTTAGCACCTGAGACAGTCAAAGGAGTTCCAGCAGCAGGCTGTCTTAATAGAGCATATCTTGAACCTGTATCACTCACTCCACTAGCGTCAATAAACAATCTAGTGTCTTGAGTCTGAGGTACTCTTTCAAAAGCTAAATTTCCTGACGCAACAAATCTAGCAGGTATTCCCGAGCTATTCCCTAATTGATCAGAGAAATAAACATTCACTTGGCCTGTACCACTATTAGTTAGCGTTACGTTTCCAGTACCGTCTATTGTAGGATTATGAATATACAATGCAACTGGAACAGTTCCATTATAGTTGACTTCATATCTTCTAACAGGTGAGAATGTACAGTTAGCTAATCCTTCAGTCTCTGCTAAGTTTTGTCTTGGAGTAAGATCAGTAGTAGCTGTATCAGATAATGAATGAGGTACACCGTTTATATTATGACCTGTTAAGTTTAAGCCATTAATAAAGTTAACTCCAGTTAAAACTGCTTGTGAAGCTGTGTTAGCAGAATCAAGTATAAACCCATCTATAAAATCACCAGTTGCTGTATTTAAGCCAGTGACTCCATTGATAGTTATGAAAACAGTAGTAGGACCAAAAGCCGTAACAGATTGTCCGGTTCCAGTTCCATTCAATCTTATTTGAGCGATATTCGCAGTTAGACTGAAATGTCTTCCGGATAGAGTCGGTTCATGGTCGAACCGAGTAATACTTCTGTCTGCCCAAAGCGCTCTTACAATATCAGAAAGTTGCTGTGCGGTTTTAGTACCTGCTGTGTTTGTAACAGCGAGAGCCGCAGCTGGAGTTAAAGATCTAACGAAAGTAGTAGATAAATCTTCTAGTAACACATCGCCTTCGATAGGTTCAACATGCGTTCCAACAGCAGACGCAGTGATAGCTCCTGTTATAGCATTAGGGAAATCAAAACGATAAGAACGATATTCTAAATCTGCTTGATAGTTACTTGCATTTGATTCACCGATTATCACATCTGTAAGCAAAGCAATTCGATGCTCAGGGAAAGGTTCTCCTGAAAGAAAGGTAGATAACTGAGATGCACCTGCAGCTTTCTGAGAGAAACTTAAATGGTCATAGTAACCACTCACAGCTGGGGCAGTACCGAATTCATATTCAAGAGCAACAAATCTACCACTTGCATCATTAGTTAAAGTGTTAGTTACACTGTTAGTACCAATGTTAACGCCAGTTGTAAATAAAGCTGCAATCGTACTATAATCTGGTTGAGTGGTTCCAACAATACCTATACTTCTAGTGTACGCACGAATTGAACCAGCCGCAGGGAATGTTGTTCCTCCTGCGTCGAGGACAAATCTAGGAGCAACACTTCTGTAGTTATAGAAACGTCTTGATAGAGTTGCAGGGTTT
>WLWF01000342.1_pt1 | contig 45733 bp, 65 predicted proteins | sample 6718331 | NCBI WGS metagenome assembly WLWF01 (sample SAMN12718692, study PRJNA515312) | sponge metagenome | isolation source: marine sponge | host: Mycale hentscheli | place: New Zealand: South Island, Marlborough, Capsize Point | collected 2003-05-01 | reverse complement strand
AAATATTTATCTGAGCCACTTGGTTGCCAACCCCATTGATTAGGTGCTTGGTCCAATGTTGCATATGCATACTTACCTCTAATCACACCTCTAGATTTTAGAAACCTATCACTAGTAGTTCTGGTATGGCATGTTGGTCCTTGGCAAAAATGTTTATTTGGCATTAGATTATACCCCCAACTTTTAAAATTATAATTGGTGTAACAATCGCCATGATACTGATTATAGTAATTGCAATATTAATTCCTGTGTTCATTAGTACCTCACAGTCCATGATTTCTTGGCAGTTCTATATCCCTCTTGGTCTAAATCAAAATAAGTATATAAAGCTTCGCCAACTTTACTAGTCCAAAATCTTGACTTGTCGTCGTGTTTGCCTCGTCTTGTTATGTGCTTTCCATCTTTGTTTGAGTAGAATGTTATCTTAAATGTTTTATCTTTTATCATGTTTTATACCTTTCTAGTTAATAGGACTATCCTATATTATAGGATAGCCCTTGTCAAACTTTAATTTAAACTTTCTTCATATTGTTTTCTTGCCAATATTTTTGCCTCTCTTGATTGATGTTTGTTCTTCATACCTTTAATCATACTAGCAAGATTGCTTGGATTGTAGATTGTCAATCCTGTTGAGTTAGTTCTAATTAACTCTGCCTCATCAACTTGTATTCCAAGTTCAGTTGCAAGTTCAATACCCTCGCTTAGATATCTGTATGCTTTCAATCCAATTTTTAACTGATCGCATTGTTTAACAATCGTATCAATCCATGATTGGTGTGTAGTGACTAAATTACCTTTTGCAATTCTCCACCTTTCAAAAAGTGAATACTCATCTTTAGTACAAGCTATTGCTCTTGATCTGCAATAAGATGTTCCAATTACATCAAGATAGTATTGGTCATCAAAAGTTTTTGCCATACCATTACTATCATCTCCATTATAACCATTATATCCAAGTGCTTTCGTACACTCGTCAACATGTTTTGTTTTGTGTGGGTTATCTTTGTTTTCTTTTTGTTGTGCGTAGATATCTGGGTTGCAATCCATAGCTTTTAAATCTTCTCGGTAATATGCAAACGCAAACTTTTTGCCATCATCACTACTATACTCACTCCCATTTAGATTACCAAACAAACCAAAATCAAAGTGTGATTTAGTTTCTGTAATGTCGCCATCCTCGTCTTTGTCCTCATTGTGTGCAAAGTAAAAGCATTTATCTTTTGCTACAACATCACAAGGACTTCCATATTTCTTTTTGAAAGTTCTTAATACTGCAACATCTTCAACAGGATATGATCTTTCAACAACTTCTTGTGCAAGATTGTGTGCAATATTATATTCATAATTAACTTGCTCTCTTGCCTGTAAGTATGCCTCTCGTTCTTGAGTATCTTCATTCTCAAAAACATTTTTTATTTTATTAAAGAGTTTGTTTCGCAACTCTGTATTCATTCTTATTTTCATTTTTTACCTTTCAGTTTAATTTAAAATTAATTTCTTTTATATCTTGACAATAGGATTGTCAACTATTATATAGGATAGTAATTAATTAATTGGGCAGACCCTACGTCACACCATCTTAGCAGATCGTCTTCGTTAGGGTGCTGATCCCAGATCTCTGGTTCTGTAGGATAACAGCAGGGATCTGGGATCAGTCATTGTTGACTGTGAGAATAAACACTAGAACATGGGTTGCGCCATCGGAGGTGGCCTCTTCTAAAACCGGTAATAAAGCTGGCCCGGACCCCACGTAGCATAGTGACTGATCAACAGAAAGGATAAATATGTTAAATGAAATATATGACAAGCTGGCTGAAGAATGGCAAATGACCTCGGAAGAGGTCCAGAACGCCATCTATAAAGAATGGTATAAAAAATATCATGGTGACAAGCTTCAAGCAGCGAGCCGCAAGCCGCAAGCTTGACAAGCCGCAAGCTGTATGGTATAGGATAATAAAGGAGAAATTATGAAAGTAACAGAAGCAAAAAAAATAACAGACTCATTAACACGTACCAGCAAGATGCCTGGCCTGAGTTACAGCTTGCCCGCTTGGGAATGCAAAACAGGTTCGAAGCTCAGGAAGGTTAAGAACTCAGTTTGCAGCGCCTGCTATGCCCTGAAAGGAAATTACACAAGATACAAAGCAATTAAAATTGCACAGTACAGAAGACTGGCAGCTATCAAGCTGGAAGGATGGACCAGGGCAATGGCCGCACAAATTATCAGGCAGAAGTACTTCCGCTGGCACGATGCGGGAGATGTACAAGACCTGCAGCACCTTAACAAAATTTATGAAGTATGCAAGCTCACGCCTGACGTGAAGCACTGGATGCCAACACGTGAAGCATGGATCAAAAACCATTTAGACAGAAAACCTTCAAACTTAGTGATCAGGTTTTCACCTCCAATGATTGGGCAGCGTAACGACAGCTGGCCCAACTCTTCAATGGTTGTAGAATCAGGCGCCACGTGTCCAGCACCTGCACAAGATAATTCTTGCGGTGACTGTAGACAATGTTGGGATCCGCTGGTAAAGGTGGTATCTTACGGTAAACATTAGCATGACACATGTATTTAAACATCCAAAATTTTATAAAGAATTACGCGAGCGTAATAAATCGGATCAGGCCATTAGCAATCCACGAGCGACGGCTGGAGATGGTAGCGTGCGCCCTGGTCCGGGCCTCAAGCCTAAGGAAACAAGCTGTCCCTTCGATAAGCCCCAAGCTGGTCCAGATGCCAGACACAAGCCTCAAGCCCCGAGGCACAAGCCTCAAGCTTCAAGCCACAAGCGTCAAGCTCCATAATATCCTTCCCCTTATAAAGTTTTACAAGGTTAAGGGAGAGGGCCTTAACCAGAATAAATGTATTGTCAGGATGTTTCACGTGAAACGCAAATTGATGAGGAGAAAAGCGAACCTTGTTTGTTTTTGTAGCTTTTAACTCAACAGTGAAAAAGACGCTACGAGTATTATAACCCAATAGATCGGGAGTACCAAAAGAGCCGCTGTTTTCAATCCTTGTCCACGATATTTGAGGTGTAGATTTTTTAAGTTCATGCCATAATTTACGTTCAGGTTTCATTGGCATTTTTAATACTACACTTTCTTAATAACTTTGCCCATTTTCCATTGTTCAGGTGTAATTGTGAATACCAATCTATGGGATTCTCTTACTCCTATTAATTTATTTTGCAAGAGCTTTGCACCATTGATGTCATAAAATTCTCCATTGGGCAGAACAACTTGGACTCTAGCCTCTTGGGCAACAGGAGCAGTGTTAAATTTATCAACGACTTGCTTTAATAACTTTCCAGTAAACATGGGTTGATTTATAAGATAAGTTGTATTAAAAGTCAAACATGGGAGTACCAAAGAAATTAACAGAGAAGCAGATGAAATTTGCTCACGAGATAGTAAGCAACGAAGGTAGGAAGACAGCTACTGAGTGTGCTGTCGATGCAGGTTTTGAAAAAGAATTTGCAAGACAATACGCAAGCAAATTACAGAATCCAAAATTATATCCATTGGTTGTAAAATATATTGGCGAGCTAAGAGAAGAATGGCAAAAGAAATACGAAGTAACTTATGACAGACATATTTCAGAATTAGGAAAGATAAGAGCTGAAGCTCTTAAAAAAGGAGCGTGGTCTGCTGCGGTTAATGCTGAAGTAGCAAGAGGGAAAGCTGCTGGTCTATACATTGAACAAAAGATAATTCGCACTGGTAAGTTAGAAGACCTGACAACAGAAGAATTAGAAAACAGAATGAAACAAATAATCGATGACTACTCACCCATTTTAGAAGACGTTCCGTTTGAAGAAATAAAAGACCAAGTCCAATCCAAATCAAAAACCAAAAAAGAGTCAGAACCATCTAGTGAATCTTCGTTATCTTCTTTACACAAGAAGTCGGGAAAACAGAACGTTCACTAAAAGCAATTGATCCATCATCTTCAATGTCGTAGCCGGCAAAAATTCTTACTGTTTCTTTATCTTTACTAAAAAGCCAGCCCTCACTTACAGGCGTTGCAAGTTTCATATTCTTAAACTCACGCTCACTGCCCCAGCCGCCTTCAGTTATGATATCAATCCAATCAATACGTACACGTTTGTATGGAAAGGGAGCCGCCACCTTCACGGTCTTAGGTTTTTCGTAACTATTTATACTTCTAGATTTCTTTTTTGACATATACCAACCATAGAGTTTTTATTTTGAAAAACAAGTTTTTTAAAAAAGGCAAAAAGGTTTCTTCGCGCAGGGAAATCAAGCATTGTAACACCTTGAAACAGCATTGTAACAGCTTTGAAACAACACTTTCTTCAATGATATCAATAGTTTAAAGCCATTGTAGCATTGTAGCAACCTTTCTACGCTGAAAAAAATATCAAACATGTTTTTCAAATTCAAAGTACTAAGGCCCCTGGTCCCTGTTGCCTGATTCCCACACACTGTTGCATAATTACAACACATTCTTTTCATAGTATTTATTCACTCTTTTAATCCATTCGATACAAAAGCCCTGGAATTCTTTACCAGATGATACATATTTCAGTATTTCTCCACCTTTTACACTAATAAGAATCACACCAGAATTTATGTTAGAACCATAGACGTGGTTGTGAGCCATAGCATAAGCCGCAGTCTGTATAAAATAGTCATCAATCCACTCACGTTTTTTCCATTTATTAGATTGTTTAAAGTCCATGATAGCTTCTTTACCTTCATAGATGCCAGCGATATCACACGCACCAGCGAAGAGGCCAGGATAATACATCATCATTTCCATACCCCACACTTCATCAATTGAGTTCTTAAAACCACTATCAATTAGATTCTGAGCCATGACGCCGGCTTCTTGACCAAGCTCTGACATATCCATGTGATTCTCATCTTTTATATAGCCTTCAAGAATCCTATGCATAATTGTACCACGAGCGGCTGCATCATCTCTAATCTTGTCTGCCTCTTTTTCGCCAACTCTTTGCCTCCATTTGGCCAGATTCTCTTCTTTCTCCTTAGTCCTAGTTTGGCCTAGAATTGTGGTAACAGATGGTAACTTCTCATCATTTACTGAATACATTCTACCAGTTGGTCCATCAACACGTGACGGCGCCTTGTAATCGTATTTCTTATTCCACTTGATCTTGTGACCATGACTGTGAAATTCTTGTATATCTTTTTCAAACATCATTCTATTCCTAGCTCCTTTGCTACTCTGTACTCTGTTAAGTCTACCACGTTCTCCCGGCCACCGGTTGTATAGTGTTCGATTACCTGTTGAATTTTTGGTAGTTTTGTATGTGACCATGGCCATATCAAGCAACAAACATAGAATGCGTCTCGAAATGTACATCGCCACCTGTATTGTTTTAAATATGGTGTGCCGTCAACCCGTTTACCCTTACGCGGCTTGTCAGTTAGAGTGCCCACACCTAGCACTTCATGGACCCAAACTAAAACAGATCTATCTGTCATAGCTATCTCCATTGATAATCGCAGACTATTGGACATTCTATATCCAGGTCTACCCTTATGTTTTTTCTTCTTTTCAAGTCCTCGCTTGAAATGAATACTGCCTTCACCATCAAAAAGGCCGGCGATATATGCTTTGTCTGTATCAGGTATCATAAACTTATTACCGCCATCATACTTAAAAGCATAAGCACTATTATAATTTTTTCTCCAAACATACTTTGGTATCTCCCATCTCTATTGTTTTAAAATTAAAAAAAGTTAATGCATGGGCAACCACATGCATTTCGAATCGGTTTTGATCATCAAATATAAAACGTGTATGTGGCGCCGATCTGTTTGCAAACCAAACAGCTTCTGTTATCACATCCTTAGTCATGTGAGGACCATCAAAGTGCACAAAAGAAAATATCATATCCTGGTGTTCTGGATGAGACATAAACAAACTATCTGTCATGTTAGCTAATCTAAACTTGCCTTCGTTTCTATACTTATAAAAATCTTTGAGCATGGTGTCTCTCATTTCATCAGTATAGTTAGCTGTTATGTTTCCTCTTCTGTGTTGAGGCCAATATTTTGTGTAGGATTTATCATAGTGTTGGTAGGCTAAGTTACCATAAGGATCAATACCCACATGCATATAATTATTGATGACGTTGTCCATAATAATCTTAGACCCAAGTCCCTCACGAACTCCGATCTCACATGATCTATAACCCTGGCAATCAAATCCTTTAGACCATTTTTCAAGTAATTCATATTCGGCACCGTCTCCTTGTATCATCCCTTATACCTCTGTAGGATTTGTATCTTCTCTTCAGCATCTGCAATTATTTGCATTTGTTTATCAACTTCCTCAATGTGTTGTGGATGCTCACCAATACCTACAGAATTTTGTAAATATATTTTTATTGTTGCGTGTGCTTCTGCTACTTGTGCTTCGTATCTAGCAGACAACGCATCTACTATTTCTTTTTTCATTTGCTCCTCTTCATTCTTCTCATTTCAGAGTGTAACTCTTGCATGTTAAACTTGCTGCAATTGTTTATGAAATCAATTAATTCTTTACGCATTGATTTCTGTTCTTCATGTGCTTTTGCTTTGTTTTCACTTATAACTTCTAAGTGTTCTTCTCTAAGTTCAGCCATTGTTATTCCTTTCATCTAAAGCTTTATTAAAAAACTTTGTTGCTTTCATTCTTATGTATTCATGATCAAAGCCGGCAAACGTACACACCGCCTTAAAATCTGCGTTAGGTTCTGTAAACCATCTACGAGATGAATCAGCAAAATTACTGTAAGACATTCCGTAAGCTTTAAAACCTCTACCCATTGCATCTTCAAGAGCAACGATTAAAACATTTCTCCATAAAGACTTAACAGGATCTTTAGACTCACCTGCTATATTAAGCGCTTTTAGTTTTAAGTTTTCCATTTACTTTCGTTTTCTTTTTTTTCTCGTCTTTCTTGTTTTTTTAGGTTCTTCTAGTTTTCCATTTAGCTTCTTTGCTTTTTCGTCAACTATTATTTTTACAGTTTGCGCTCTACTTAGAGTGACCCCTGGTGCCAGATTCTTGGCTATTTTTCCTATCTTCTCATAGCAATCATGTGAAACTGCTAAACTTTTATATTTACTTATATCAGTCATTATGTTATCCTTTCGATTTATATATAATCATATAGGATTATTATATTTAATTACAAGGTGTGTCAATGAAATTTTTATTAGTAGTTTATATATGTTCTGCAATTGAAGGAGAATGCAGGACTCCTCCACAATATCCTTCAGTTAAAAATGATTATTATGATTGTGTTCACGATGGATTAGGTGAAGCATATGATTTATTATATGGTTCAAACAGTATTTTTCCTAGAGAAATGATAATAGAATCTCAGTTATATCCACAATATAGATGTACACCTATTAAAGATAAGGGTGAAATAGTAACTTAACCTTGACCTTTGTAACGCGTTTGTTTTTTTTGACGACGTTCACTTTTATTTAAATTTTTTTTGTGTTGGCGAGGCCCACGTTTTTTAGGTTTGTCCCTGGGAATGAAGTGAGTAAATTTTTGTTTAGCCATGGTCTTTTATAAATTTTTTATCACTTTCACTTAACTTTATATATCTTATTCTACCATTTATATGTTGTTTAGTATCAGCTCCACAATTAGTGCATCTATAATATTCAGATACGATTGCAACTAAAATTGTATCTTCTTCACATTCTGCACAAATACCATGGACAGTATCTATGTTACTAAAGGTTTTAAATTTATTAGACAAGGTCAACTGCTTTTCCTATCACTGGTTTGTATTTAGTTCTTCCATCTTCTTTGTATGCTCGTAAATATTGATGTCTTGGATTAAAAGGTATGTAGCTTGCGTGAATCCACCCTGAGTTAGGTTCGCCGGGAGTGTAATACTCGAGGATCAATTGATCTACCTCACAGTTCATCTTAACCCAGTCTGCTACCTCAGCATTGTCAATTCCCATACATTCGAAATCAACCGCCTCAGCTTTTGCATGTTGTGATCCAATCGAACTGCCGATGGCAACACACAGCTCAGGGCTACGATAGCCGCTAGTAACTTTTACTCTACCAAACTGATCACGTACCGGCTGTAGAATATTTTCACAAAGCATTTTTAATTTATCTATCTGATCAGCGTTAGGTTCGTTATCAATACCTTTACGTATTGCCGTGTCTGACTTCGTTAACTCTTGAAGAGAAAAGTTTCTTGTAAGTTTCATTATTCTAATATTAACTTTTTAATAGACAAAGATCCATCGATATTTTTTTCTAATTCTGCTTTAGATTTTATACATTGATATTTTACATGTGATTTAGCTTGACGTTTAGCGATACGTTTTCCTTTTAAACAATCAGACATTGAACTTTGAATACGTGCTTCCTTAATCTCTCCGTTTATAATCATAAGAAGTGCTACCACCAACTCTGTCATAGAATTTTACCTTTGTTTTCACCTTGCTTGACAACGTACTTTTGTGTACCATGTTTGCCAGTTTCTACTTCTTTTTTTAAATTTTTTACAAAGCTCATTTGTTTAGCTTTCTTTTCCATGTCCTCTAAATATTGTACAATTTTTCTAGTAACTCTTTCCATTTTCTCTAACCTTATCTTTTAATTCTTCGATATCAGCTAATGCTTTTTCTAATTGAGAACTAAGAAATTCTATATTAACTTTGTTAGTCATGTTCATCTCTTGAGTTTTCTCCATTTTCTCAACAGACTTGTAAAGATCTTCCAATAAAAAATGTTGCTCCTGGTCTACTGGCACTTGTTCAGATTTTTTTAACAAATCATTTTCAAACAATTCACGTGATGTCTCTAGCGATACTAACCTTGCCGTCAGCTCTGTGTATGCGAACACTCCAGCAGCAACTAACAAAATTAAAGAAGCTACTGTCTTCATTGGCATAGCAACTTTTGCATCTTCGTTTATGTTTAATGGTTTATCACCCATGTGGTCCTCCACAGAAAGCTAACACTACTAACATTAATACTAATAGACCTGTAAAATAATAATTCATCCTGGCTACCTCTATCATTACGTTAACCAACTTATAATTTTTTCCCACCATTTGTTCCCTGGTGCCTGACTCAAACTGCAATCACAGTGAGCGCATTTATTAATACCTTCATGAACGTGATGACTTAGCTTGTGTCCGCATAAATCACACATCTTTGATTGTGGTTGTTTAATCATGTTTCTTCTCCTCTATTTCGTAGAAAAATTTATCAGTATCTTCTGTTTTCCATTTACCGGTATCTTCTACATTCCACTCGTTAGTCTGTACTTTCCAGTCAGGAATGTTGTCCTTTACTGTGAAAGAAGGTAAATCCCAAATACATCTATTGTTAGGTTGGGCTGCATAATTGCCGTCATCTAAGGCTATTATGTGGGCACACTTGTGTTCGTGTGGTATTTCTGAATGATCAGAATCTATTATATTACCCTCTGGGTGAGCCCAGTCAACAGTAAATAAATAGGACCCATGGTGCCATTTTTTATCTTTACCAATATATTTACCTGAGGCTGCGCTTAAAATATTCCAAGTAGTAACAGCAGGATAATAACTAAAAGAATTCCAAAGTTCCAATTCATCAAGTCTTTTATGTGGAACGTTTTTGGGTTCATAACCACGTTGAATAAAAGCCGTAATTGGGAGACGATAAAAGACTGCACCGTTTTCCATAATGGCGTGCCATAGAATAGCACGGCCGCCCATGCTTGTGAGGCCAAAGATAATACAGTCTTCAACTTCTCCTTTATGTTTTTTGAGATCATATAAATACTCCCTTCTTATTTGTGCGTATTGTACAGGAATATTTGCATTTAAGTAAGCCATAATTTATCATTTTATACTACCCCAATTTGGTCCAGATTCATAGTCAACCTTATTGGGAATTCTTAATTCAACTGCATGTTCCATTATATCTTTTATTTTTGCAGCTTCTAAATCATTTATTACAGATATATCAAGCTCATCATGTATCTGTATATGCGGTGTAATACCTTCTTTGTATAATTCTAGCATAGCTTTTTTAGTCATGTCTGCAGCTGATCCTTGAATTAATTTATTTAAAGCTTTGTATGTAAACGCTCTACGATGACCATTCTCATGCCAATAATTTTTTTGTTTGTTACCATCTTTATCTAAAATAAATTCTCCTTCTTCATCTTTCATATGTGGACCCATAGCTTGTAGTTCTAACATTCTTTCATGATCTTGAGCAGGAACAAAATGTCCCCAATCACTTCCTTTTAAGATAGGTTCGTATTTTGGAAATCTACATTTTCTATTTAAAATAGTTTTTATTCTACCTTGACCTTGAGCTGCTCTCATTAATTCATTTGTTAATTGTTTTACGAAAGGCACCTTTGCGTGATAACTATCAAATAAATTTTTAGCTTTAACTGAACTTACACCTAGCTCTGCTTCTAACTTTGCTTTACCCATACCATAAAATAATCCAAGGTTAATTACCTTAGCTTGACTTCTTGGTATCTTTGCCATGTCTGCTACGACCTGGTGAAAGTCTGCTTTAGGATCTGAATCATATGCATCTGCAATTTTATTTACAGAAGCTAAACCAAATCTTAATGCATATTCTGTAACTAATCTTGGTTCCTGTTGCGAGTAATCAAAACTTCCCCACTTACAGCCTTCTTCAGGTATAAATAAACTTCTAATCAATGGGCCTGTCTCTGGATCTTTTGCAGGTATCTGTTGTAGATTTGGATTAGAATATGAAAATCTACCAGTTACAGTTCCGCCATCATCAGAACGTATTTGATTTATCTCTGCGTGTATTCTACCATTGTGTTGATGTCTTAAAATTGTATCTATGAAAGTTGTATTAACCTTGTTTATTCTTCTAGCTTCTGCTATCTTTTGAATTATAGGATGTTCATGATTCGAAAGGAAATTTTTTGTAAATGAAGGTGCACCAGTTTTTACTGTTTTTTCAAAAGGTAAATTTAATTTTTCAAAAACTTTTTGAATGCTACGTGCGGCCCATATTTGAGTTTCTATTCCTGTGTCTATTTTTATTTGGTGGATTAATCTTTCTTCTTTTGTCGTTAGCTCTCGCTTTAGTGTATGAGCTCTTTGAGCGTCCACTCTCACGCCAAGAAATCGCATATCAACCAGACAAGGAAAAAGATCAGTCTCTAAATTAAATACATCCTGACAGTCTTCTTCGTATAATAATTTTTTACAATGTTGCCAAAGTTTAAAAGTTAACTCTGCATCTTTCTCAGCGTAAGCTCCGACTTCACTTGCAGGTAACTTCCACATTTCTGCTTTTGGATCTAATCCTCTAGACTTGGCAGCTTCAGTCAAAGCTTTTTCATTTTTACCTTCGTTAAGATAAAACCATGACAAAGCATTTAGCGTGTATGCAAATCTATTTTCATCTAAAACAGAACATGCAATCATTGTATCTACGATTAAACCATTGATTTTTATACCTAAATTACGTATCCAACATACGTCATACATAGCGTTATGAAATATTTTTGTGGCTGGACATCCACAAATATCTTTAAACCACTCCAAAGTTTTTTCTCTGTTTGTATTTGGTCCTTCACCATGAGCAATTGGAAAATACCATTTGTCATTGAACGTAGCTACAGCAATACCTACAACTTCACCATTACCTGTAACAGCACCAGATCCTTTTGATTTTAAATCAGGATCTCTTGTCTCTAAGTCAATTGCAATTTCATCGTAATCTCTTAGATCAGGATATTCTGTGGGCTGTACCCATTCGGTTTGTGTTAAATACTTAGGTACTTTCATTTTTTATCTTTTAATTTTTTTATTTCTAAATCACAATAGTGTTTAATTTTTTCTAAATCTTCTATTCCATTTTTATGCATGTATCTACAAACATATTTTACAACGTTACCTTGAAAAAAAGTTAAATCATTTTTTGAAATAAACTCGTAAGGTTGAATGTGAAACAATTTATAATGTGATCCTCCAATTTGTTTGTCTTGTGGAAAAGCTTCGTCAAGCATTTTTTTATTTGTCATAATTGATACTCCTTTATTTTCTTTTTTGCTTTCAGTTTATATAAATTATTTCTAGCCCTAGTTGTGCCCACGTACCACACTCTATGCTCTTCATCCTGTTTGTCAACACTTAGACGTATACTTTTTTGTACTTTAGCACCTTGGTGTAAAGATAAAATTACATTGTCTTCTTCACCACCTTTTGCAGCATGAATTGTAGACAGCCATACCCTTGCTTTTTCAGAAAGTTTTTCACCTCCAGAAATTATATTTCGAATATAAAGTATTTCCTTCTGATCAGCTACGAAGATTTCGTGCCAACTTTTTTCAGGATCCCAATTGCCACTGGGAATATATTCTACAACATCATTTATTTCTTTTTCTTCTAGTGATCCTTCTCTTACCCACTTTGTATATGCCATTGCAGCGTTGTATATACCAACATTAAAACTTTTACCTTTGTTACTTTGATAGTAAATATTTTTACTTTTTAACTCTTTCATAATATCTAACAGATTATTTTTAGTTCTTGTAAGCACTAACCATTTGCCTTGAGACAGATCAACTTGTCCTAAATTATTGATGTGGCACGCAAGACCTTCTTGCGCTCGTGGTAGATATTCTTTGTGTTTCCTGATGCCTGCTATCTTACTCACAGCTATTTGTGACTGTTCTTGCACTGCTCTTGATACTCTTCTAGAATATCTTAACACTCTTTCGTCAGCAGGTTCTTTAATAAATCTATTAACATCAGCACCAGCCCAAGCAAATATAGCTTGATCATCATCACCGGCTAAGTACATATCTTCACAATTCTCTCTTAATTTATCATACAGTTGCCATTGTAAAGGTGATAAGTCCTGTGCTTCATCTATAAAAATAGCTTTAAACTTTGGAAACTTATCTGATTTAACTGCTTGTTTTATTAGATCATTAAAATCTAATAGATGCATTTTCTTTTTATATTCTTGTAGGTTTATATAAATGTGGTTCAAAGTATTCCAATCTATATCTTTTCTATCGTGTTCGTTAAGATCAAACTCTTCACGTATATCTATGTCTTTGTTAATAGCTTTACCTATCATTTGAAAGTATGGATTATTACAAGTTAAGAAATGTGTTTGTTCTTCATTATATTTATCATTAAAACTTACTCTTACATTTAACATCTTACCTAATGCTTCATAGTGATGTGGTTGAATTATATCTTCTTCACTTTTATTTAACAGATGAAAACAGAATGCATGTAAAGTTTGAAAGTATGGAAGTTCTTTTTCATTTATATTAATTCTTTCTTTTGCTTCACCCGCTGCTTTTTTTGTAAAAGCAAAGTAACCTATCTTATGATAAGGCGTGCCTGTCCTTACATATGCTTTGACTCTTCTAAGCAATCTAAATGTTTTACCTGTGCCAGGTGGTCCGTATATTTTAATTGGTTTTTTCATCGGTTCTTTTAAAAGTATCTAATAAAGTTCCCGTGAATCCAAAGTTACCATGATGTGTTGTTTCACCATCAACTACGGCATAAAATTTAAAACCTGCTTGTGTTGCAAGATTAGAAAAATGTGTATCTTCTCCCCACCAATAACCAGATTTTTTATCAAAGACTGTATCCCAAAAATTATAGAAGTATGAGTTAGCTTTCTCAGATATAATTTCTTTTTGTTTTATTTTTAAACCAGGGTGATCTTTCATTAATTTTTCATAAACTTTTCTACTTATTAAAGTTAATCCAGCAGGTCCTATTGTTATCTCAGTCAAACCTTTATCATCTATTCTAATATCTGTTGGGTCCTTAAAAGCTACAGAATATTTAATTGTATTGTCTTCAGTTTTTTTTCTGTATGGTGTACATATAAAATCTTTTTTAGATAAAATCATTCTACCTACAACCTTAGGATCAAATTCTACATCAGAGTCTATAAACAATTGGTAGTCATAACCTGATTCTAAAAACATTGCGGTTAAAACATTTCTTCCATAACCTACATACGGACATTTAAAAGTTCCTATCTCTACTTTTATTTTAGCTTGTGTAAATTTATCAAAAAGTTTTATTAATGATAAACATGTTGCAACGTGCATTGTATCGTAGGTGGGCATACATATAAATACACTTGGTACTTTTTTCGTCATACTATATTCTCCTTATCTTCTATTTTTATTTTTTCATCTGGTATGTTATCTTTCATCAAATCATGAGCAGGTATTTTTAAACATCTAACTGCAGGAAATGATTTTTCGTTATCTCCTTTTGGAAATCTTTTTTGAAAATTAAACTCTCCTTTAAAATGTGTTTTAATTAAAGTCCCTGTTCTTGGTCTATCTTTTGTCCATTCATTTCTTTTTATTTCTTCATAAAATTTATCATAATCAAAGTAATAATATTCATCATCTTTAAATACAGCTCCGCTTTTAAACGATGCATAAGTTTTTGCCTCTGGTCCATTCACATAATCTTCTAAATATTTCTTCAACATTTCTATTGGATTAGTACCAGCAGGCGGTTTAATGTCCTCTTTAGTGGCCCATAGAGCGTCCAGGATAGGCTGATATTCATTATTCTTGATAATGGGAGGGAATATTGAAGTTTGGTCTGCTATAAGCGCTCTCATCTCTTTCATTTCTGATATCTTTTTTATGTGTTTTGCATGTATTTGAACTACTTTACTATCAGATAACTCTACATTAAAAAAATATTCTGGATCAGGTTTGTAATCTATTTTTATTAAACCAGATATCTGAGGCCAACTACTTTCTTGATGACTACCAATACCAAATTTTCTTCTAAGACAAGTTCCTTTTGCACAATAAGCAGAGATAGGTAAGTCATGACATGTATGACCTGCTGTATCTTTATCCCAACTTTTTATTTTTTCATGTACTTTAGCATCACCCCATGTGTCATCGTATTCTATAAAATCTCTTGCCGCTTGTAATAATTTTTTCTTCCAATCATCTTTGTGTTTCTTTTTAGTAAACACCATGTAGTTAAATAAAAATCTATCTCTCTCATCTTTTAATTTGTTCCCTGATTCCTGAACCTGTTTGCATATCATTTGTAAACATGGAGGACCGTCTAACAAATCCTCTGGTCCACCTGTTAATATTTCTTTTACTTTTTTATTAGATACTTCTTGTAATGATTCTTTTGTTTGTAAATTATCTTTTACTACGTTTAAAAAATCTTCTAACTCTAATTCTTTTCCGTCAGGTAGTAATGCTTTACGTTCTGTTTTTTTAAAATAAGGTAAATTAATAAATGATCCAGATGTTCTAACATTATCTTGGTTCATACCTAGCTGTGTTTGTTTAGGAAATATTTCTGTCTTTGATGACAGTCCAAATAAAAATAATAAATTTTGTAAAAACTCTCTTATTAAAGTTGCAGGTACTTTTTCTTTGGTAAATACATAAATGTGAAGACCATTGCTTTTTGATTTGATAGGAATCACAGGAAGATTTTTATCTTCAATTACTTTTAGGTAATGGCCAATATCAAAACTAGAATAATCAGACGGATCAATATCTATTGCTCCAAAGCTAGCCATACCATTATCATCACATGCTTGTATACCTATTGCACGTTTACCCTCTAAGTGGTCTTCGTAATCTCTTTCAGATATACTTCTTTTTGACCAACCATAATCACCCGGATCAAATTTTAATTTGTTTGTTTGTGGATCATGATAGCCATTGTTTACATTACAGAAACCAAAGTCTCTTTCTAGTCCACTAAAATATTTTTTAAAATCTTTCATAAATTCAAGGCGCCTCCAGTCTCCCTTCAGCGCCTCTGTTATAACAACTTATTATACTATGTCTTGTTTCTTTTGACCAGCATCGTATTTAGGTTTAGCAGTACCTTTAGAAACTTGTTCTTGAAGTTTTGCTGCTATCTCAAATATTGCTGCATCATCTTTGTTACTCATATCAAGATTTCTTTCTCTTGATGGTTTGTAAACATGCCAGCTTTTGCTGCCCGCAGTTTTGCCAACTGTATTTAATTTATATACAGCTGAATAACTTGCAGGATTAAACGGACCTTGATCATCTGTGAATCTAAGATTCTTGATAAGGTTGTTTAACTCCCTCGCCGGAGATAGATTAGAAGATCTCATTGGGATTACTGCAGGTTTTGGCTCACCATCTACCAATGCTAACGCATAAAAGTATGCAGTCTTCTCAACATAGTTACCGTTTGGTAATCTATATCTTCCGTTCTTTTCCTCCGTAGCATCAGCAGGAATTTTTTCATGTGTTCCTACTGGAGCCGAAGCACTATCGCCTCTCTCCTGCCACTCAGGATACCTAGTTTGAGAGTGAGCAATTATAACTTGTAATCCCTCTTCCCCATCTATAAGTTTACCAAAACCTGATGCGTAAACCATACCAGGTTTAGCTCCTTCTACATGTTTGGCATCTCTTTCGTTACACTCTGGAGAAAGTTGATGAAGAATTTTTAAGATCGGTGTTGAAAGATCATCGTTCTTAATTTCTTCTGATCCTTTCCCAGCATGCTCTCTGAGATTTATTGTTGCTAATGCACCTGCATTAGTCTTCTTTGCTACTTGACTTTCCATATTTACTCCTTGTTAGTCTGTTAGTCTGTTGATTTAGGTTTGTTAGTTATCTTTGTTCTATAACCATCAAACGTACTGAAGTACTCTGAAGGAATCTTACCACCACGGATGTGGAGATCCTCCAGAGCAACTCTTAAAGTCGAAGCATGAACAGCAACTTTTTGTTCCGGTTCATAACCTTGACCTCTTGCAAGGTCAGCATATTGCTGCGCCTTGTTGTCTTCGTCCTTTCCAAACCTTACTGTGATTTCATTTTTCACAATATTGCTTAGTCCGTTATCTCGAAGCCATTGATATGCTTCTGCTTTTTTTTCAGCTAATGCAGAGGCATAAAATTTATTAGATACTTCTATTTCAGAACCATCTTTTAATTTCATTGTTTTTAAATTCATTGCATTCATCATTTCTGGAATTACAATTTCAGAAAAATATTTTTCATCTTGTTTTAAATCTTCAATAAGATCTTCGTGATGTTTTATTTTAGTTTGTATGTCTAAAAGTTTTTGTATTTCTTCGGAAAGTTTTTCTGGATCTGTTTGTGTCACCTGACTAGGTGCATGATCCCTAAGATTTATAGTCATGTTACTCCTTAATAGTTTAATAGTTTAAATTTATATTTGCACTATCCTATATATAGGAGAATTTTATGTTGTCAACTACTTTTGAAAAATATTTAATTCGATTGGATAATAAGAAAACTGTCTTCTATCATATTTTAATAATTTAAATTTACCATTTGTAATGTCAGAAGCTACTGCACATACAACACCAATTATAGCAGGGTCGCCATAAAGTAATAAATAATCATCGGCTGTAAAATCTTTTAGTGAATTTTTTATTTCTAATACCATTGGCCCTGGAGAAAATTGCATTTGTTTTAAACGAGGAAACATAATCTTAATTTCGCCATACTTTAATGCAGGTGTAATATCAATCTTAGGTTGACCTGTTTTTTCTGGATTTTCATGTTCTCTCCATACAGGTATTTCTTGTACTAAATAAACTTTGTTCATTGACTTTTATCTTTCAAAGCATTATATAAACTTTTAGAAAGAAAAGTAAATGATTAACTACAAGTTTAAAACTGAGCCTTATGCTCACCAATTAAAAGCATTAGAACGTTCTTGTGAAGAAAAATATTTTGCGTACTTCATGGAAATGGGTACTGGTAAATCTAAGGTATTGATTGATAATGCTTCTTATCTTTACAATCAAGGTAAGATAAATGGATTGCTTCTTATTGCGCCTAAAGGTGTATATAAAAATTGGTATGAGGATCAAATACCTACCCACCTGCCAGATTATATAAATAAAAAAGTTGTTCTTTGGAAAAGCTCTGACAAAACTATTGGACAAGAAAAGAAAATAAATTCTATGTTACAAACTGGTACAGAGTTTCATATTTTAATTATGAATGTAGAAGCTTTTTCATATGATTTTGGTAAAGAATTTGCTCGTAGATTTTTAAGTTGTCACAATGCTATGATGGCAATAGATGAATCTACAAGTATAAAAACACCTGGAGCTAACAGAACTAAAAATATTTTAAAATTAAGAGATCTTGCTAAGTACAGAAGAATATTGACAGGTTCGCCTGTAACTAATTCACCATTAGATTTATTTAGTCAATGTGAGTTCCTTGAACCCTGGCTCTTAAAAACAGATTCTTTTTATGATTTTAGAGCAAGATATTCTATTATGAAATCTATTAACCTTGGATCTAGAAGTGTGAATATAGTAACGGGTCATAGAAATCTTGGAGAACTGTCTAGATTAATTGAACCCTTTTCAATGCGTGTATTAAAAGATGACTGTCTAGACTTACCTGATAAAACTTTTATGAAACGTCAAATTACTATGACACCTCAACAAGAAAAAGTTTACAAAGAAATGAAAAAATATGCGATGGCACAACTTGATGGTAAAACTTTAACCACTAATAATGTAATGGTCCAATTAATGAGACTACATCAAATTTCTTGTGGCCACTATACATCTGATGAGGGAGAAATATTAGATATACCTAATCATAGAGTAACAGAACTTATGGAAATACTTTCTGAGTTAGAAGGTAAAGCTGTTATATGGTCTAACTATCAAAAAGATGTAGATACAATTATAAAAACTATTAGAAAAAAATATGAGAATGATGATATCGTAGTAGACTATTATGGTTTAACACCTCAAGAAGAGAGACAAGAAAATATAAAAAAATTTCAAGAAGATCCTAAATGTAGATTTTTTGTAGGTACAACTCAAACAGGTGGATATGGTATTACTTTGACTGCTGCAAGCACAATGATTTATTTTTCTAATGGTTATGATTTAGAAAAACGTTTACAGTCAGAAGCACGTATTGATCGTATTGGACAAAACTATCCGATGACTTATATTGATATTATAACTGAAGATACAGTTGACACAAAAATTGTTAAGGCTCTTCGTGACAAAGTAAATATTGCAACTCAAATTATGGGTGAAGATTTAAAAGATTGGATTTAAAATAATCCTTTATCCAAAGCTTTCTCTAACAGCAGAAGTGATACTGCCCCAACAGTACCCAATAACACCCAATAGATCTTGTCTATCTTACCGCCCAAATCGTGTATACCATCATGCATGTGTTTAACATCTTTTTTTAATCCTGTTATGTAGCCATAAATAGATAGCAAATGCTCTCTTGTATTTTTGGGTTTAAGTTTATCTCCGTTTGGCATTATGTAATCATTCCACGTTGTCTTAATCTTATTTGTTTTTCTTCCTCAGATAATAAAGCATTCTCCACTGAGGTCAATCCTCCATTATTTGGCACATTACCTAAGTTAGCTTGAGCTGTTTGTATTACTTGTGGGTTAGGCATAGCTGAAGTTACATCACCTGGTAGAGGTGGTGTTTGTATTCCTGCAGAAAACATATCGTCATCTATGTATGTTGTAATATCAATATCAAAATTATCTTCTAGAGACAAATCTCTTAAATCATCTCTGATGTCTTGTAGAACATCTTCTACTTCTTCAAATGGATTTTCTTCACCAATTCTTTCTGCTATTTCAGCAAACTCTTTTCTAATATTTCTTGATGGATAATAAGGATCAAACCTGTCATTCATAATATCATTGTAATCTCCTCTTAATTGTCTTTCTCTGAACTCTCTAGATATTTCATCTTCATCTGCATTTAATAAATCTGCAGCTTGAAGATCTTTTAACATTTCTTTTTGTACATTAAATCTTGCTTCGTTAGCTTTTATAAATTTATCAATAACTTCTACAGGTGTTTTAGGACCACCTGATAATAATGAATCACCAAGTCCACCACCTGTAAATAAACCTCTAGATTCTCTAATACCTCTTTGATACTGAGCAATTTTAAATCCCATTGATCTTACAGGATCTAGTTTAACAGCTCTGTATCCGGCAAAACCTAAAAGCTCATCTGGTAATTCAAAAAACTCACCACGTTTTGATGGTTTATCCATAGCTGCTTGATATAATCTTGTTAATTGTGGGTATGAAAAAGGTAACATTGATTGTGCAAGGTGGTCTATTCCAATTTTTATTTTGTCTCCTCCTGGAGTTTGATCAGTCCATAATTTTCTACCATCATCTGTTACTCCATTTCTTAATGTTAAATCTGTTAGTGCTTCTGTGTAAATAGATTCAGATATAAATGGTGATGCAAGTTCACCAGCAGCCTCTGCCGTACCTGTTAACAAACCTTTCATTAAAACTTCTTCATCTTCTATTCCGTTTTGAATATTATTTAATAAAGTTTGTAATGGTCTAATAGCTACGTCATATGCATTACCATGACTAAAGTCTATGTATTTTAATTCACCTGTATTCTCGTCTCTAATTGGAAGTATAGTTGAGTTCTCTGACCACTTAGGTAAGTATCTTTTAATAGCTTCTAACTCATCATTGGTTACATCATACAACGATTGAAAACCTTTTTGTATTCCATAAGGAGCTGCAGCTAATACAGTTGTCATACCTAGTAATCTTTTAAGACCAATGTTTCTTAATGCTGGATCTTTTATTTCTCTAATAGCTCTTTGACCAATATTAGTTGTTGTCCTTAATATTTCAGATGGAAAAGACATGAACGTACCAAGAGGTAAACGTCTTAATGCTCTAACAGTATCAGATACATAAGCATAGTTTGGAACTGTATTTCTTACAATATCAGCTGCTTCATTATCTAACATTTCTTCTGTAAACTCTCTACCAGCTCTACTATATGCATTTTTTAATCTATATCTTTCTACAGCATAGTTAGCTATTTTAAACAAATCATCCTCAGCTGTATATAAATCTTCAGCACCTTTCATTACAGCTTTGGCTCCACGTCCAGCTGAACCTAAAAGTTTTCTACCCATAGACTCTAGTGGTTTTTCTAAATTTAAATTACCACCATAACCAATGTCTCCTAATATATTTCTAAAATCATTTACGTTTGTTTGTGAGTTAACAACACCTAGTCTTAAAAATTTTCTATACGCTTCTTGAAAATCTTTCTCACTGTATTTGTATGGAGTATATTTAGATGCAAATTTTTTAATACCTGCGCCAGGTTCTACTGTTTTAAGAGCTTCATTAAATGCTTTTGCAACTACAGCAGGGTTTTCAAAAAAGATACCATTGGCTGCAGAAAATCCTGTTGCAGAGAATATATTTCTAAAGTGAGTTACCGGTGCAAGAATTGTTTTGGCTACCTGTGATGCAGCTTTTGGAAATAAAATTAAATTACGATAACCCCATGTTGCTAGTTTCTCGACGCCTGTTGCATCTTTTCTTGGTTCAAATAAAAATTTTAAAATTTTACCACTCTCTGATAAACCATCAGCAATAGCTTTCGATGTATATTTACCTGCTAAAGGGTTTACTGCATAATCATCTTTAAATGCGTTTGCTACATAATCATCTAGTTTTACAATTTCTTGATTAGGTAAAGCGTCCTCTGCTAAATTTCTAGTTCCAAAGAAAAAACCTTTGGTCCCTGGTGCAACTACTCCTCCACCTTTTTCTATTTCTCTGACAGCTTGTTTTCTAAAATAATCTTGATCATCTAATCTTTGAAACATTTGATTTTTTCTAGCAACTGTAGATAGTCTTGTCATTCCATTGTACAATGAAAATCTAGGGTCATTCATTTCACCAAAAAATTCTCTAAATACTTTACTACCTTTACCAATAGGTTTGATGATGTCACTTTTTCTACCAGCTCCTCTTAAAGCTGATGTTCTTCTTTTACCAGTTAATACTTTACCTTCAGCATCTTTTACTAATACTTGTTTAAAAAATTTTTGAGTTAAAGTATCATCAGCCTCTGCTGTTCTTGATGTGTATTTAAAGAAAGGCAAAGAGTTTGGTTTCTTAGCTGCTATGGCTGTATCAATTAATCTATTTAATTGTTCATCAACCTGGTTAACACTTGCAAATGGTTTACCAGATTTAGCTGCATATCTTATAAATAATTCTCTAGCATTTTTATAAGCATCTCCTGTTGGTGTGTATCTAACAAAAGGTAGTATAGGTTTTTCTTCAAATATTCTATACGTGCCACCTAAATAATCTTTTACCCTCTGCCCCATAATAGATTTTAATGGTGTAATATTTTTCATGTCTCCACCTAATTTAGTGGCTGTAGAAATAAGAGTAGTAAAAGCTTCTCTTGCTTTACCTAAAGTTCCAAACAATTGATTGATCTCTGGTTTTTTTAATCCTTTTACTTTTAATTTTTCTGTAAGATTCATTACTACATCGTCTTTAATTCCTTTGGTTAAGTCTCCAGAAAACATAGCATCATTTAAAGTTTCTAATATCTCTGCTTTTTCTTTACCAGTGGATTGATTAAAAGTAGTTTTAATAGTTGGAAACATTTTGTTAAGAGGTTTGTCAAACTCTTTGACTAATTTCATAGCTTCGTTTGTATCAGCCATTGTGGCTCCTTTTTCAGCCATCTTCTCTTCAAATATTTTTTGTGGTTTAGCACCTCTTGCTCTTACAGCACTAAATATTTTATTAAAAAATTGATCTAATCTAGAATTACTAAACTCAATATTTTTACCAGTAGTGGCCGCTGCTTTAATACCTTTACCTACACCATAAACAACCGGTGTTAGAAACAAAGACTCGCCTCCAAATTTAACTCTGTTTAATAATTTTCTACCAGCATCTTTAGAAGAATCAGCCAGCTCTTCGTTATCTAACTCTGTTGGCCCTCCTATTACATCTCCAATACTTCCAATATTTTCAACGTCTGTTACAAGCGTTTCCCCCGCTGCACCTCCAGCAACTGCTGCTGCAAATCTTTTTGTTCTAGCTGCTTTGTTTAAGTCATCAGCTTTGGTTGCACCTTTCAATAAGTCAGGTCTTTTAAGATCTAAATATTTATTTGCTTTTTTACCTGACAAAGCTTTTGTTGCCATCTTACGCGCAACACTAAAACCTATTGATCCAGGTATACCAATTTGCACTAATGCTTCTGTTAATCTACCTGCTGCTTTTTCTTGTGCAATCTCTTCAAATGGGTTTAATGCATCAAAAAATACTTCTACATCTGTTGCAAGATCTGTACCTGCTCCTAAATCAATTAACTCTGCTCCTAATGAAACTACACCTTCAGGCACTTTAATTAACCCTGAAGCTACACCTGCTAGAGCTGCACTAAAAGCATTTCTTTCGTTGCCTAACTCTGCATCTCCTAATCCTATGAAGCCTTCTGGATCGAAATCTATTGCCATTTAGCCTCCTAGTTTTGTATTAGTTCTTCAAATGTAATATTTTTTATGGCCTCAAGTTGACCATTTTCGTTAACGACTACTCTTGTATATGTGTCCGTAATGTCATCATAGTATACGCCTTGGCTAACATTTTTCTTTAGCTGATCAGGTCTCTTGTTACTAAATAATTTTTTAGCTCTTGGTAATTGTATATTTACATTTGCAGCTTTTAATCTATCGTAATCAGTTAACTCAAAGTTTGATCTATTTTTAGCAGTAGGCATGTCTTTCATGTCTCCTGATTTAACCATAGTTTCAGCATAACTAAATATTTTTTCTTCTGGTGAATCTGTTTTTAAGAAAGGTGATTTAGCATAAGTAGAGTCAATAAATTCTTTCATTTTAGAATTTACCCTTGTATTATATTCTTCTGTAGTTTCCATATCTAGTTGTGGTCCTACAACTACTTCAGCTTGTGCCCTGAATTTTTTTAGATCATCTTTTCCTAATGCATCTATAGCTTTAGCTCTTAATGCAATGTCTTCACTTCTCATTCCTCTTCTAGTTTTAATCATGTCTTTTAATGGTTCTCTAGCCGCAGAGCCAGCTGTTCGTATAGCACCTGCTAAACCTGAACCTTGAGGTGTTTCAGCTAGTAAAGCTGGTCCATATTGTAATAAAAAATCTGTAACTGGATCATAACCAAAATCTTGTCCACCACCTCTAATTAAATCTACTCTTTCTTGTATGTCTTTTTCAGTAGTACCGTTTGAATAATTACTTCTGTCCACAATACCAGTCATGATACCGTCACCGACGTTACCGCCTTTTCTAAACATAGGTCGTCTTAGAACTTTCATTAACTATTACCTAATCCAAAACCTCTATAAATACCAGCTAACGTTGCTCCGGTTCCTAATGCTGTTTGAAATATTCCTGGTGTTGGAGTAAAGGTTTGTTGTGTTTGTCCTGGGTATCCTGCTATTAAACTAGTTACCCCTGAACCATATTGATTAGCCGCATTTAAAGGTTGCATTAATTGTTGTTGTAATAATTGTTGTTGAGCAGTTAATTGTGCTTGGTTCTGCGCTTGGTTCTGTGCACCTAATGTAGAAAGAATTCCTACATCTTGACCCATAAAGTTTTGTTGAGCTTGTCCTAAATTTAATTGGTTTAACATATTTTGTTGAGCTAAGTTTTGTGCTTGGCCAAAACCTTCTTGTAATAATTTTGCTTGAATACCTGCTCTGTTTCTATCAGATGCTGCACTATATTCTGCTCTTTGTACACCTTCTCTACCACCACCAAAAGCACCTGCTGCAATCGCTGCTGCTGGTACACCTTGTGCTCCTTTTTGAGCTTGAATGTCAAAGTCTTGTAAAGTTGTATCAATAACATCTTGTTGATACGGCGACATAAATTGTTTGTAAGCATTAGGCCCTGCTGAAGCTATGGCTTTTTGTAAGAAAGGTTTAAATGCACCTATACCTTGTTGAGCTAAAGCTTGTGCATCTTTTTGTAATTGGTCTTGACCAGCTACAAATTGTGGACCAAATATTTTAGAAAGATCTGCACCGGCGTATCCACCAACTGCTTTAGACAACATGTCTAAAAAAGTTTTACCTCCTGCTTCTATAAACTCTGGTGGTAATACTCTTGTTTCTTGAACTGCCATTATGCTACTCTCGATTCTAATTTTTTCATGGTGTCATACATAATTTGAGCACCTTTATTTACGCTACCACCACCTGCTGCTCTTACAGCATCAGCAGTAAATACAAATTCGTTATTAGACAACATTGCAGGAATGTCATCTGCCTTTTCTTTTACACCAACTGGAGGAATAAATCCACCTGTTTCTCTAAGATCTAATTCTTTAACACCCTTAGGATTAATATTAATAGGCAGGCTCTCGATGCCTGATGCCATTTCTACTTTTCTATCAGTTCCCAGAGCATAACCAATACGTCCACCATCAGCATAACCACCTTGACCTGATGTATATTCAGAAGTATCTCTTTCAACATTTTCTGCTATTTGATCTGCACTGTAACCTAAATTATTATAGTAAGATGCTAAATATTTTCTTAAAGAACCTATGTCTCTTGTAGCCATTTCTTGTTCTTCTTCAGTTGCTGCAGCTAAAGCTCCTAATGCAGAGCCTCCTACAAATACTTTACCAAAATTTTTTAACGCTGCATTTTTACCTGTAGATTTAGAAAGAAGAGAAGGTAAGCCAATATTACCTAAAGTTGCAGCAATTCCTTGTTGTCCAAATAAACCTGTAGCTGGACCAAACATACTAGCTCTACCAAATAAACCACCTGCAAGAGGACCTGATTGCACTCCAGGAATACCAAAACCTATAGCGGCTAACATAGCTGCTTTACCTACATCAGATTTAGCAAATTTTTTAACACCTTTAGCTACACCTTTAACAGCCTTTTTAACGCCTTTAAAGATACTTCCTAATCCATATTGTTCTCTAGGTACTTGCATTCTTGATATTGTCATAATTTAAATATATTTTATATTACTAGGCAGGCGTAGATATCCTGAAATACTATACTTTATTTGATTTTTGTATCTTCGTCAAGCGGTTTGGCAAACTTTGCAGGTCTATGACCTTGGTATAAATCATCATAAAAGCGACCACAATACTGAAACTCTCCAACGTGTGTTATTACATCCATTACATAGATATGCACTTTACCTCCCATATCTACCCATCTCTGACAAAAACCAAAGTCTTCACCAAAGTAACGTTTAGTTTTTATATCATGTAAGGTATCAAATAGATTATACATGTTTTCTTTTTTTTCTTCTTTACCATTAATATAGGTAGGTTGAAATATTTCTAACTCTGGATAGTGTTTAATCATACCCTCTAATACTTCTCTTTTAATTAACATGCACCCTGTTGGAGCGTGTGATACTTCTATAATGCCTTTTTCAGCTATTATATTAGTTTGGTCTTTTACTTTAATTGGATAGGTAAAACCTGCTCTTGATAAATCTTGTGCAGACGTAATAGCGTCTTCTTTGTTATTTAGTCTTCTCCATGCTTTATCCCAGTCTAACATCTTCATAGGATAAGGACATGCAATAACGTCTTTATCTGCATCTAACATTTTTTCAATAGTAGAAAATTGAAAATCAATATCTGAATCTATAAATAATAAATGTGTGTAATTGTCAGGATGACTTAGTGTTTCTGCTACACATAAATTTCTACCTTGCGTAACCAAAGAGGATTTTAATAAGGTAAAACTAACCATTATTTTTTTCATCATACACTCTTGTTGAAATTTTAAAACTGCTTGCGTGTAGTGCATGGTGGTATCACCATGACAAGGTGTACATACCATTATTCTATACGGAGAAAAATTACCTACATTTATTTCTGTTACTTCTTCTTTTGGTTCGTTAAACCAAATAGGTTTATTTGGATCTTGCATTAATCGCTCCTTCTAAAAACCTAGTCCAACCATTAGCTATTTTATTCCAATTGTAATAAATATTTACATAATGTGATTGTGATTCTACGTGGTTATGTATTTGAGGATTATGTAAAGTACTTGCTGCAGCCTCTATACCAAAAGCAAATTTTTCTGCTAATCTTTTATAATCATTGTCATAAGGTATAAACATTGGAAACTCCGCACCTGTTTCAAATAAAGCTCCTAGATTTGTTGTAACACAATACAAACCACCTGCCATACATTCTAACAAAGATATACAAGATGTTTCTTCAAAAATACTAGGATAAACATACATATTATATTTGTGCATATTTGATTTTATATATTCATTAGACTGATAACCTATGTAATTTACATTAGGTAAAGCTTTTGCTTGTTCATACAAATCTCTAAACTTGTGATCATTTAGATCATAAAAAGTTTTTCCATATACTTCTGTAGAAGAATATACATCTAAAGTAATTAAAGGATTTTTTACCAACTGCATTGCACCTAATAAAACTGATAAACCTCTCCAAGGCGTATTCTGATGAATAATTTTTATAGGCTGACCCTCTTCATAAGGTTTAGCTTTTTGTATATTATCTACACCATTTTTTATAACTACACATTTTTCTAAAGGCAAACCAAACATCATTCTAAATTTTTCAAAGTTCCAATGTGAATTAAATACATACCAATCATATTTAGTATGATTACTTTTATCTTGAAACCATGGTGCAATATTAGGTTGATCGTAAGAATTTTTTTGCCAAAGTATATTTACTTTAGTTTTATGTAATGGAATTTTTTCAGGTATAGACGTTGTAATCTGAACTTGATCTAATAATTTGTTGTCTACGTATTTTTCTAAGTAACTATATTGTAACTCTGTTCCACCTTTAGGTGTCTGATTTTTTATTATCATTCATCGCTTTCTGTAATAAATTAAGACCTTTTGGTGATACTTGAACTGTTAAATCTTGTACCACGTGATCTGCTTTCGTTTCTGTATTTGGATCGTTTATATCGGCATCTCTTTCTGTTTCATCTTTATAAACTTTCCCTGTTATAACATTTCTAATTGTAACTATAGTAGTACAATTAATCTTTAATATATCATTATCCATTTTGTTGTGACCTGTCTATTAAAGCATAACTTATGGCACCTTGTATTTTATTGCTGCCTGTTGCTGCTTGTACTGTTATAGCATCTCCTGCTTCTAAATTCAAGCCTTGAGGTGCAGCATTTATTTGTGACTTAGCTGCTACATCATCTCTAAAAAATTCATACTCGGTGTTTGAATCAGATGAATCAACTAAATTCATATTTACCACAATAGCTGATGATGCATCATTATTTGCACAATAAACACTTTTAATTATAATTGCTCCACTAGTAGGGCAAGTAAGCACCGTTGCTTTAGCTGTATCAGCTTGTTTAAAACCTTGATTTTTATATTGTATTGTCATGATAAAAAATAATTATATGCATCTTGTTCTTCTTTTAAATCATTTTGAAAAGCAAAATTTAACTCACTTTTAATAGTTTCAATTGATTGTAAAATTTGTCTTTGATTATCAGGTTCGTACTGTTCTTTTGGTTCAGGTATGTATGCAGTTATCTTAGCCATTATCTTCCTCTGTAACTTTCCCTGTTTGAATCTGAAGAAGTATAACCACCTCCGCCTACACCTTTTGATTTCCCTGCAGATTTTTCTGTAACTGAACCTCTATCTCTATCTTCTCTATCAGGTCCATCAAAATCTCCTCTATCTATTCCTTTTTGAATACCTCTTGCTTGCGCCATGTTTCTTGCTCTTGCGTCATCTCTTGCTTGACGACCCCCATAACTTCTAGCATCAAAGTAATCAGCTAAAGTTTTTGATTGAGCAAAATCAGAACCTTGAATTCTATTATTTAATCCTCTTAATGAACCTAAACCTTTTCTTGCTAAATTAAATGGTGTTGGAATATTACCCAAAAAATCAAATAGTCTTGCAATACCGCTTGGTTGTTTTCTATATCCAAATTTATCAACTTCATACTCATCTGTTTCTTGAACATCAGGTTGATTAGCAACGCCAAAAAAAGTATCTATAACAGGAGCCATGTCATCATATAATAAATTAGATGCTATAGTGTCTTTAGCTATTTGAGGTGTCATGATGCCTGTTCTTTGTAAACCTGGAAAAGGTCCTACACCTGTACTTTGTAAACCTGGAACAGGTGCAAAATCTCTTAGACTCATTGGTTGATTATTAACCAACTCATTAAAATCAAATGCTTGATTTGGCACTGTATTTCTGTAAGAAGCAGTTAGAGGAAAACCATATTCATTAATTAAAGAAGCTTCTTGAATACTTGTATCTTTAGGAAATTGTTGTTGTAAATTTTGAATTTGTTTTTGTATATCTTGATATTTATCAAATTGAATTTCATTGTCTTTTAAAAGATCTACATCCCCTTGAACAGGGCCTAAAATTGTATTTTGTTGATTTCTTAAATCTTGTATTTGTTCTAATACTTTTTCTTCATCACTTTTTCCAAATAATCCAAATAATCCTGCCATTTGATCATTATCAACAACGTCATTTACACTAAAAATACCTGTGTTATCTCGATTAAAATTTATAGCCATTATCTTCTTCCGTCCGGTTTTGCGTCAAGTCTTAGTGTACCATAACGCCATGTTTCACCTACAGCATCATTCTCTATTTTGAGTGCTACTAATCTTGCTCTTGCTCGTGTATCTACCTTATCAGTTGTCGAAGTAACTGTAAAGGGTCCAAGTGGAGAACTGGTTGCTGTGTTGTTAGGAAAATCATTTAATAACAAAGTAATTTTTGAATTGCCCTCTAATAATTGAAAGTCAGGTATAAATCTTTTAACTGACATAATAAACTCACCATCACCTCTAAAGTCTGCAACACCTGTTTGCATTCCTAAACCACTAGATCTGTTGGCTATGTCATAGTCTCCTGATTGAATAAACGCATCAATAGAAGTGGTACCAGAACTGTTAACTTGATCTACTCCTTTTTCATGTTCATATAATATAGAAGCTCCATAAGTATTTGTAATTCCTTGTATAGGAAAATTAGGAAGAGCTGTTTTATTATATTCTGTTGCAAAAGGTAAATCAAATACACCTTGGTCTAAATAACTAGATCTTGCAAGAGAACTTGTAGTAAATAAATTTTCTGCATAATTATAAGTTACACATCTGTCTATTTGTGACGAACCAGCTTTAGGGTAAAACCAATTAATTTCATTATATAAAGAATTATGTTCTGAATAGATAAGAGGAGCTGATGCATAATTAAGACCAAGATGATCACCATTTGTAGTAAACACAAAGTCTTCTACTAAACATGGTAAATATTTTACTGTACCATCAAATTTAAAAAAACCACCTTCAGATGACATCCAATATACTTCACCATTAGAATAACTAACAGCATTCTGACCAATACATCCACAGTTAGTGCCTACTTGTCTTAAAGAAAAAGTAAAAGGAGGTCCTACAAATTGAATAACATAAGCAGCAAAATCTGTTAAAACTAAAGTATAATCTTTACCTGAAACAGCAGCCATAATTTCATTACCTTTATCTAATAAAAAAGTACCTGCAGTGTTTGTTGCTGTAGGTTGATAAACAGTAAAGTTTTCTTGATCACTAAATCTTATAAACATTGGATTTTGAGTTGTAGAATCACCAACAGTAGTTTCAGTTCCAAAATGAAACACATGTCTATCTCTATCTGATACTTGTGTAAGTCTTGATTTAGTTGGAGCACCACTCATTACAGCTGCTCTATTTGTTAAAGGAGATGCTGCGCCAGCGTTCCAAGTAAAAGTTCTACCGTTATGAATTGTTGCAACTAATATTTGACCAAAGTTATCTAGGCTCCAGAGGCCTGCATCTAGAGTTACGCCACTACTTGCACTAGCAGTTCCCCATGTACTTGATCCCCATGTAGATGTTCCCCAACCTAAACCTGCTGTTTGAAAAGTAGGACCAACTATTTCATAAGGAGTAACTGTAGCTGAACCAGTTCCTGATGTAGTACCAGCAGAGTTAGATGGCATTGTAATGTCAAAAGCGTTGTTTGATTTATTTAATACCTCAAAAGTGTTGCCTTCAAAATCAGATATTGCATAACCAGAACCTGTAGGAACTGTTACAGAACTAAAAGTTATGTATCTTCCATTCTGTAAACCATGACCTACTTTATTAACAGTTACTGTAGCTGATCCAGATGTGGCATCAAAAGTACAGCCTGTAATAGTATCATCATCTAAGGGACTAATGTCGTAAAACTCTTCATCATAATATAAAAATAAACCTTGAGAAGTTCCAATAGCCACATATTTTTTTCCATCTATGGCTCTAAAATCATGTTGTGCTCTTGCTACTCCAGGTAACGTATTGTTATTTGTAGTTAATTGTGACCAACCACCTATTTTTTCTGGTAGTCCATATCTAAATCTAACAAAATCTCCATCAACCCACATAGATTCAGCACCTGAATCTGTGACTTGTTTATCAAAACCTGGTTTAAAATTAAGTTTTTGTAGCATAAGCGTTACACTATATAGTATTATATTTTAATTGGCTACTTATCTATTATTAAATTCCAAGACAAGTTATCTAATAATTCGTCTATATTAAAGTCTTTTTTATTAACAGATTTAACATATTCATTCAACTCTTCCGTATCAAATATAACCCATTGATTAATAGTTTCAAAAACCATTTTATCAGATTTTGATTTAAAGTAACCTATTTTTTCAGATCTATCTTTATTTACAACTTTTAAAGGTCTTATATCAAATTTAAATGATTGATTTTTACTTCTTATTCTTCCCTCCACATCCCAAATCTCATTTCTTTTTTGATCTTCTGTAGGAAAAACTTTGTCTTCTAAATAATTAAGAAAGGATTTCATTAATTATTTTTTTTAAAATAAGATGGTAGTCCTAAATGTAAACGTTTGTCAAACATGTTTGCTTTTGCCCCCGGTGTTTTAATATCATTATAATGTAAAAACACTTGAACACATTCTTTTCCTTTGAAAGGATTTCTCCAATGTTCTAAATCACATCCTCTGTATACTAACATGTCTCCCGGATTTAAGTTTACTGCAATACCATTCATATCTTCTTCCCCTGAAGGCTCAAGATATATTGGCCAACTGTCTCCACCTAAATTCATTGTAGTAGATATCTCACAACTAAATCTATCTTTATGTCTTTTAAGTTCATCGCCTTTTTTATATATCCTTGCATAAGTATATGCAGGGTATAATTTAAGACCTGTTACTTTTTCCATTTTAGGTTGACATTTTAACATTAAAGTTTCCATAGCAATATTTGAATACTGACTATATGTTTCTGGTATCTGTTCGTTTTTATTTTCATAATGACCCAACATTGTTTCAAAAGGCGAAATGTATCTATTGCTTATACAAGTATCATAAACTTGTTTTTGCATTCTAAAATAATTAGCTAAGAATATAGCCAAATCTTTTTCTATTGCGTTTTTAATAATAACGTATTTATTTTTTTTAAAATTCATATTTAAATATAATTTATCCATCCTGAAATAAAATATTTATTCTCTTTAGGAGCAACAACACCTTTGTGCATGTGAGTTATCCCTGCAGGCCAAATATAAAAATTTCCTTGTTTAGGTTTTGTTTTAAAATTTTGATAAATAAATTCTGTTTCACCTCCTTCTTTAATATCATTTAGATAAACCATCCAAGCAAAAACTCTATCTAAGTTATTTTTATTGCCATCATTTTCACAGTGAATATAATCGTAGAAATTACCTGGTTCAAATTTACATAATTGAAAATTTTTATTTAGATTCCATTTCTCTATGTTGTTATCAAATAACATATATTCTTTTTTATATTCTTCTATAACCTCTACAATAGTAGTACCTAGTCCCCAAAAATCATTTAAATTATTTATGACACAAGGTATTTCTAAATTATTTAATTTTAAGTTTTTTCCAAAATTACCTGGTTTGGAAATATTAATATTTTCTTCAAACCATTTTATTAAATTTTTACAACTTTTTTTAGAATAAGCTTTTTCTTTTACATGAATAAAATTTTTCATTTATTTAAATGGATAACCAAGATTCCACATTACTAAAGAATAACGGTTTCCTTTTGTTACAGGTTTAACTCTATGCCATACAAAAGATGGAAATACAATAATACTACCTTTTGATAATATTTCTTTTGCGACCACTGTATGTTTAGACTCATCTCTTAAAGGTGGATCATAATTTCTAAAATCAAATTCTAGTTCACCTCCTTCATATTCAGAACCATCAGTAAGCTGACAAGTTACAGATAGTTTTCTTATCTTACCATGTTCTGGATGATTTACATTTTTTCTATCGTAAGGTTTATCCCAAGAATCACAGTGCCAATCATAATATTGATTTAATTTATATTTGGTAAACTGACAAGATTCAGATCTATCCCATTCAAAATTCCAACCGGCTGCCTTATTAGCTATATGTATATAAGGCTGTATTTCTTTATATATCCATGTATCATTTAACCAAACTAAATCAGAATTTCTTTTTGTTTTCATATCTTTAATTTCATCTTTAGTTAATTCTCTATCTCCATAACCACCGGTTCTAGCCATTTGTTCTGATTGAGAAAGACCATGCTCAATGATGTCGTCACACAATCTGGCAGGCACAGCAGATTTAAAATACCAATAATGACTAGATAAATTCATAAGTAATAGTTTGTATAAAATTCATTTCTTTACTTATGTTAGGTGATATATAATACATTAGAGTTGATGGGAACATAACAAAAGTATTGTCATTTAAAGGTATATCCCAAGACCTACCTTTTCTTCTATTATCATCATAAAAAACTTTAACAAAACATGAGTCTTTTTGTATCTTTACTCCATATAGTAAAACAAAATCAGGTGAGTTTTTTAAATCTACTTCATTAATTTCTTTTAATGGAAAAGAAGAATTATTTGGTTTATAAATATTTCCCCAAGTTTTTTTATTAATTAATCTAAGATTATATTTTAAATTAATATGATCTTTTATGTAAGTATTTAACATGTCCCAATTTTTTGAGAATTTAAATTCTTCTTGAAAAAGATGTTGAGCTAAAATATCTTTAGTAAGTTTTTCCCTGTCAATCTCCCAATCTTCAGGCATTTTGACTGTGCCATTATATAAACTTATTTCTGATAATACTTTCTTTTGCATTCTAAATAAATAATAATTTATTTTAAAATAAATTCAACTTTTTAATATAGCTTTTCTAAAACCCAGTTTTGATTAGTTTCATCCCAATTGTAAACATCATTTGAAGCTAGTTGTTCTGCAGTTAATGTAGGTGCAGGTCCTATTGGAGATTCCCAAGAAGCAGTAGTTGTATTTTTTACCCATGATTCAAAAGGTTTTGGTGGCCAAAAAATTTGATTACCTTCATCCCATTCATAACCTATACCTGCGTAATTTCCTCTAAACGCTTTTGTGTCATCACCAGAAGCATGTGTATTTTTAATTGTGTTATATGATGTTTGAATCCATAAATTAGCTGGCCAATTATTATGAGTTTCTAAATATTGTTGACCTATAGATTCTTGTTCTACTCCTTGATCATCACGCATGTTAGAATCATCTAAAGTTAACACTTGTAAAACTTTTTTATCTTCTGTTATTTTTGAAAAATGTGCCATAATATTATCCTATTGAAACTGATACCTTATAATTACAACGCCAGATCCACCGCCACCGCCAGATCCATTTATTTCTCCATTACCACCACCGCCACCGCCAGTGTTAGCTGTACCTGATGTTGCTGCGCCTGGAGAATTAGAACCAGCTCCTCCTCCGCCAGCTCCTCCTGTGCCTTGAGTTCCTCCTGGACCTCCGCCACCACCACCGCCACCAGCTCTTGTGACAGCCGATCCTGTAATTGAATTTGGTGAACCAGCTCCTCCGTTACCTGCTTGATTTGGAGCTGCATTTGCTCCTACAGCACTAGCTCCGCCACCGCCACCGCCAGTCCATGGAGATGCGTTAGGAGAACCAGTACCACCATTATTTCCTTGAGGTGGACTTACTGGAGGAGTATTTCCTGTTCCACCTGGACGACCTGAAGAATCATTACTTCCGCCACCGCCAGATCCACCTGGTCCACCATTTTGAACGTGTCCACCACCATAACCTCCTCCTGCAGAAGTTATAGATGAAAAAACTGAGTTACTTCCATTAGTTCCGTTATTAGGTGCTGGGTTGTCTCCACCGGTTCCTCCACCACCTACTGTGACTGGAAATCCAGTAGCACTGACAGGTATAGTTGTTCCGCCTGGAAAAGAAGTTCTGAAACCTCCTGCGCCACCACCGCCTGCACCTCTATCGTCTGAAAAATCTTGTCCTCCACCACCACCGCCACCAGCGATAACCATGTAGTCAACTACATTGTTAGATGGATTACTTCCTACACTGTTTACAGTAAACGTACCTGGACCAGTAAAAGTATGAATTTTGAAATCCCCTGAAGTAGTTTCTGTACCACCTGATGCACTTATAAATGTTACTTTTGATGCACCTCTAAATTCACCTATAGAAATTTGACCAGAAGAAGGAATAGGACCATTTGGAGCTGGAGATCCTGAAGGAACTAAAGGTCCTCCAGAATAATATTCTGATAAAGAGATAGGGTTTGATCCACCAAACTCATCTTGAATATCATCCATACTTGTGTTTGTGCTAGGTATAGCCATTTTACTTTTTCTCCTTAGTTAAAGTATCTATTTTTTCATTTAATTTTTTAACAGCTTCAATTAATAAACAAGTTAGTCTATCATATTTTACTGCTTTAATTCCATCTTTTCTTTGAGCAACTGCTTCGGGTAATACTTTTTCTACCTCTTGAGCTATAACTCCAACGTCTTTTTTTCTAACAAAATAACCATCTTCTCCACCTTGATTTTCAATCCATTTATCTTTCCAATTAAATAATACACCATTTAATTTTTTCAATGATTCTAATGGATCTGGTATATTTGTAATATCTTCTTTTAATGCAATATCTGAAGAATAAAATGCTGTAATATCATCTGTAGCTCTAATTTGTCCAGTTGTTCCTGATGCTGCTGTACCAATACCTAATGAATCAAATTGTGTATTAGATGTAGTTCCTAAACCAATAGAATCTCTAGCTGTAGCACCAGATTCAGCAACAAGATTACTTCCGTCTCCTACAATAAAGTTTCCATTTGTATTAGCCACGTCTGCTAAATCTTTTAAATTTTGTGTGTTATTTATTACTTCAACGACATTTGTTCCATCTGAATAAACAATAGCACGAGTTTTTTCAGTTGTGCCAAAAGTAAAACCTGTACCAGAAGTAGTTTTAACAGTTACTGTAAAAGCACCAATTGTAGCATTTTCAACTATATATGTTTTTTCAATAGAATCAGGTATAATAACATTAACATTTGTAGTTATAGTTCCTGTTAGTTTTATAACTTGGTTTTTTCCATTTGATACAACACCATTAGAAAAAGTTAGAGTTGCACCAGTCGTTGCATTTAATGCAACACCTGCGTATCCACCAATAGCTTGTTCTAATACAAGTAGATTACTATTTGTAAAAGCTCCCCAAGTACCTGAGTTTTCACCGGTTGTTTGAACTGTTAGTTTTAAACTAGCTGAGGTTGAGTTTGCCATAATTTAATTCCTTAATATTTAATTTTATTCTATTTTTACCTAAAATCAAGCCACTTCTTTCCAACCTGGAGGATCGATTGGTGCATTTCCTGTAGGTACAGGAGTCCAAATAATAGGTCCTACAATACTTCCTTCAGTTATAGTCATAGGAATTCCTGTTAACACAGCTAACGAATCTGTTGCTGTAGCAGTTCCTTCTTGCATAGTCAATTGATTACCGGTTACATCTACAGGTGTATTTAATGCTATTCCAACACTTCCTAAAGAAGCATTCATTGCAATTCCAGTTGGACTACCAGTTGCACCTGCAGCTGCTGTTGCAGTGCCTTCGTTCATTGTCATTGCAATACCAGTAACATTAATTTGAGAGTTTGGTGTAGCAACAACACTTCCCATATTTATATTAAATCCAATACCTGTTACATCTTCTAAAACAACATCAGTAAATCCTTGAGCAGTTCCTAAAGCAGCTGTCATTGCTATTCCTGTAACTGGACTTATAGTTAATCCAAAAGCTGTAACAGTTCCTAATGATGCAGTCATAGCAATACCAGTCGGAGTAGCTATAGAATCTGCATTAGTAATTGCTGTACCTAAACTAGCAGTCATAGCAATACCTGTTACAGCTGCATTAGATTCAATATCTATAGTAATATTTGTAGGGCTAAAGGTGCTAGGACTTTCAGTAGCAAAAGGTGCTTGAGCAAAAGCAGTTAAAGTGTCTTGTATTGCTGTTGTATTATTTACAATTAAATCAAAACCAGTAACAGGAACATCTATTCCAAGTTCTCCTTGTGTAGTAACAGAGTTAAGATTTGTTGTAAGACCAAAACCACTTAGTAAAATATTAGTTGGACCTTCTGAGGCGAAAGCCGCTTCGGAAAATGAATTATTAGCAAAAGCCATGAATTAGGCTCCTGATTTAAGTTCTTCTATTTCTTTTTTAAGTTCTTTTACAGATTCAATTAATAAAGCACATAGTCTTTCGTATCTAACTGCCTTTGTTCCATCATCCCTTGTTGCAACAATTTCAGGTAAAACTTCTTCCACTTCTTGTGCTATAACACCCACTTCTTTTTCTTTTCCAAAATGGTCGTGTTTTTTTTGAGCTTCAGAAGTCCAGTTATAATAGACTCCATTTATTTTAGAAACTTTATCTACAGCATTTTCTATGTTTGAAATATTTTCTTTTAAATTTTTATCTGAAGAATAAAAAGCTGTTACATCTCCTGTTGCTCTTATTGCACCAGTAACATCTAAAGTAGATCCATCAAATGTCATGTTAGCTTCTGCATTCATAGCATCTGCACCTGTTGCAGTTACTACTCTGTTGTTTGAACCATTAGACATAAAATCAGAAACATCAACAGAAATTGCATCTGAAGCAACATCAATACCTGTACCAGCTCCAACATCTAATGTAACTGAACCAGAAGCTCCACCACCTGTTAAACCGTCTCCAGCTGTTACTCCTGTAATGTCTCCAGTATTAGTTGTATAACCTGCATCATTGTTAAAACCTGAGTTATTAATATTACCTTTAGTTAATTTTTTTTGATTACCTGAAGAATCAATTACTGCAAAAAAGTCACCATCTCCATTTGCTGTTGAGGTTGTAAGTTCAGAAAGGTCTACGTCAATTTGATCTGCTTGGACATCAATTAAGTTTCCAGCACCAACGTTTAATGTAACATCTCCTGAAGATCCACCACCTGTTAGACCAGAACCAGCTGTAACTGCTGTAATGTCTCCAGTAGTTGGTGTTGCAAAAGTAACGGCTCCTGAGCCATCAGTTGTTAAAACTTGATTAGCAGAACCATCAGAAGTAGGTAGTGTGTACGCAGATAAAACAAAATCAGATCCGTCCCCTTGAATAATTTTACCACTTGTTGCAGATAAAGCTGCAATGTCTTGAAGTTGAGCATCTAGTCTTGCATTAGGAACTGTACCGCTAGAAATGTTACCTGCAGTTAAATTTGTTAAGTTAGAACCGTTAGCTGCTGGTAATGTAGCAGGGAATCTTGCATCGGGAACTGTCCCTGATCCTAGATTGCTTGCATTTAAACTTGTTAAAGCAGACCCATTTAAAGCTGGAAGTGTCGCTGGAAATCTTGCATCAGGTACAGTACCTGAGCCTAAATCGTCTGCATCTAAATTAGTTAAAGCTGATCCATTAAGTGCTGGAAGTGTAGCTGGAAATCTTGCATCAGGAATTGTACCTGAACTTAAATTGCTTGCATTTAATGCAGAGCCATCAATAAAACCACTATCATTATTAAATCCTGAAATAGCGATATTACCTTTTGTTAATTTTTTTTGATAGTTTCCTGAATCTATTACTGCAAAAAAATCTCCATCAGCGTCTGATGTAGATGTAGTTAATTCTGATAAATCTACGTCTACTTGATCTGCTTGAACATCAATTAAATTACCTGCTGCAACATTTAAAGTTACATCACCTGATGTTCCACCACCAGTTAAACCTGTACCTGCAACAACAGAAGTTATATCTCCAACTGTAGGTGTTTGAAAAGTAACAGCACCTGATCCGTCAGTTGTTAAAACTTGAGAAGCAGATCCGTCTGATGTAGGTAAAGTATAAGCTGAAAGAGCAAAATTAGATCCATCACCTTGAATAATTTTTCCACTTGTTGTTGCTAATCCAGCAACATCTTGAAGTTGAGCATCTAGTCTTGCATTTGGCACTGTGCCTGAACCTAGGTTACTTGCATTTAGAGCTGTTAAAGCTGATCCATTTAAAGCTGGTAAAGTCGCAGGGAATCTTGCGTCTGGAACTGTACCGCTTGTAAGTTGGGTTGCATTTAAGGCTGTTAAATTACTTCCATTGTTTGCAACAATGTTTCCACTAGCATCTAGTACAACTGCTTTGGATGCAGGTAAAGTTACAAAAACATCTTTAGTTCCAGCTGATAGATTTACCGCTGCATCACTGTTAGATGATGAAATAACAGTAGTTCTAGCTAAAGCTGCAGCTGATACTGTTCCTAATCCAACTTCAAATTCTCCATTACTATTTACGATTGCATAGTAAGTTGTATTACCATTTCCAATCGCTGATGAAAAAGTTTCAAAGCCTTGTACTGCTCCTGCAAGAGTAAGCGTACCTGTACCAGTAGTGGTAGAAGTTTCCTTAACTCTATCGTTAATAACTAATGCCATTTAGTTCTCCTATTACCCAGAAATTCTTAATATAGCTGCTGCTGTAGTAAATGCTGGGAACTGAATTGTAAAAGTTCCTGAAGTAGCTGTTTTATCTCCTCCAAAATCTAAAGCACAAACTGCTGCGTTAGTAACTGCAGACGATGTGTTGTAGATTAAAGCTCCTCTAGCAGTCAACGTTACACCTGTAAAAGATAAATCTGCAAAATCAACAATTGCAACACCTGAAGCAATTGAAGTATTTTGACCTGTTAACTTATCTCCACCAGACGCATAAGTACCTGTGTTTGCAACTTCGGCAGTTGTAGTAAACGAGGTAGTCGCTGAGTTTAGAGTTGCTGAAGAAGTGTAAAGAGCTAGTTTAAAAACATCTCCACCAGAAGATTTAAAACTTTGATCACCCTCTAGTAATTGTTTTTTAAAAGCATTTGCGATCGCTTGTGTTATAGCCATAGTATATCTCCTTATTTTCCTATTCGAGGAACACCACTTTGATATTCGTCTCGTCTTCTTCTTCCCATTTGTTCTATTGAGAAGCCTTCAACTACTTGTTTATACTTTTGTTCGTATAATTGCAAGAGGTCTTGTGGGCCTTTTAAAAATCCATAGGCCTCGACTAGGCATGCATACAAAAGTCCGTTGGGAAAATTTAGACTTATATATGTTGTAGTATTTGTACTAGATAATCCGGGATCTTTCAAGATATAATTTAATTGAATTGTATAAGTAGCATCTGGTGTAGGTGCAAATACAATCTTTTCTTCGTCCCATAAACTGTAGTATTTTGGAACTCCTGTTTCTCCTGTAGGATTAAATTCTGACATAAAACTGGTATCTCTATATTGTAAAAATTCTCTGTTATCAGGTTGAGAGCTTCCATCAGAATCTACAATTTGTGCAGATCTTACAACTAACAAACCTGCTGGTCTATTAATAAATCTATCATTAATAATTAAACTAGCTGTGTCGTATCTTCTATTGCTATCAGAATCGACATCTCTTAAAAGTCTAAATTCTGCATTTTCTATAAATCCATTTACAATAGTTGATGTAAGAACATTCGAATTAACTTCTGTGTAATCTCTAATTTTATCTACTAGTTCTGTATATGTCATAATTAATACCCGCTGTAAGTAGCTGTTATATATGGTTTAAAGTTATTATTAACAGGACCTGCTAAACAATTCAACCCTCCTCCTGCTGAGGCAGGTGAAGAAAAATCAGTTCCTTCGTCATTATCTTTTAAATTGTAACTATTTGCAACTGTTATTGTTGAAGGTTGACCCGCTTGAGATTGTGTTGTTTCATTTAAAGAATACACTAATCTTGCGCCACATATCTTTGCTCCACTTGAATGAGAACTTGCATTAGTGTTAACTGGAGTTCGCCCTCTAAATGGTGCATTAGTTCCTCTAATCAAACCTGATAATGTTCTTGTACCAGAATTATAAGCTGTGTATTGAATAACTTCATTATCAAAAAATCCTGTAAGAACATTTATTTTTTTAATAACAATAAAACCACCATTAGTGTAAAAAGGAATATTATCAGCTACTACTAAAGAAGTATCTGTAGAAGTTATACTACTACTTAATGTTGTTTCCATTTCCATTACTTGTTGTGTGCCACTAGTAGTTGATCCTGGTAAATCACTTTGAATATTCATTAACCTTACAAAGTCTCCGACTAGTATTCCACTATTAGGTTGATTTATAACATAGACTCCACCAACAGTAGCAAGGTTTGTTTGACTAATAGGATTCTCTGGTAATATATCTGGAGTAGGTAAAGGTGCAACTTGTGGTCTTGCTTTTTCTAAACCTTGTGGATCAGCAACAAATGGTTTTGGTTCTAACTGTGGCTGTTTACGTTCAAACTCTGAATAATGTACAAACGCACCATTCCATTCTGTAACCATTTCTCTCCATGGAAAAGCTAAACCGCTTCGATCAGAGATTGCTAAAGCGTGTTTTCCTTTTGCAAACTTTGCCATTAGATCTCCGGATAATAAGTTTTAGGTGAAATGTAAACACTTGCAGATGAACCGTCTTCTTCTAATGCTCTCATTAATTCATCTTCATAAAGTAATTTTAATTCTTGTGTTCTTTGAGGAGCTTTTTTCTGTGATATATAATAAGCTAAACCTGCACACATACATGGTACAAATCTATTAACAACATCTGCTTCGTTAGTATATTTACCTGCATCTTGTAATCTTTGTAAATAATAGAAAAACATAAAGTCACCTACTTGTTCGGCACCTGGAGTTAAATATAAAGTAACAGATACTCTATCTATAAATCTTTGTACCCAATATTGAGAGGGTTGACCTGTAGCAGTTTTATTTGAAAAAGCTGAATACTGTGATCTGTTTACTTTTGCTAAAGGAGTATCCACATTAGAAGATCTTCTATAACTAGCTTCTAACATATCAGAAGCCATATTTACAAAGTTGTTTACAGAATCATTTATTGCATGTGAAGCTGCTGTAGTACTATCAATTCCTCTATCAGCTGTTGAAGCAACAATTAAATTATTTCCTGAAATAGAACTGTATTGAATTATTTCGTTATTGATTTTTATTTTACCTGAAGCAGGCATCTGGGCCACAGAAACAACAGGAATAGTTAAAGTAGTTGCAATAATAGCAGATGTTAAAGTAGTTGTAATTCCATTTGAAGTACCATCACTTGGTGCTCTAAAAATTACATATTCATTTTGACCACTAACCAAACTAAAAGCATGTTCTCTAACTTGCCAAAAATGGATACCTCTATTGTCCCATTCTTGAAGCATTATATTTAATGATCTTCTGGCAGAACGTAAATCATTACCTGAGTAATCAAAGAAACCTAATCTTTCAAAAGCCTCAGTTATAATTTCATCGATCGAGAATGTTTTCTCGAATGTAGTTGTGCCTGAAAAAGCCATTTATTCTCCTATGTAAAGAATACAGAACAAACTGTTACGTGTTCAGTAGTAAACGCCACACATAAATCTGATGTAAACTGAATAGGTCCAGGAAACATAATAACAATTGGAGTTCCACCAGAAGTAGTTCCACTTGTTTTATATTTAAATCTTACTGTTCCAGAAGCTCCACCATCTTTTAAATGAAAGTCACCTCCTGTAGCAGTTGTGTTAAGCACAACTCCTAAAGCTTTTGTTCTTCCTGTTTTTACAATTTTATTTTCAGTAGTGACATTTGCATTAAGTACATTATCACTTGATCCGAATGCTTGCATATTTTTCTCCTTAAAATTTATGCGGGCCCGAAGGCCCACATTAAATTATTTATTACTGTGAATCAAAAGGTGTTGCCAAAGATCCAGTAGCATTAAGTAAACCTTCAACTAAATAAAGGTTTGCTGCGATTGCAGTAAACTTAATGTAAGAACCTCTTAAACCACCTGTTGTTGCAACAGAAGCACCAGCTTCACCATTTAGGTTAACTTCATTGTTTGCTGTAGCTGGAACAAATTGTTTTCCAGCAACTGAAGCATCAATTCCAAGTGTAACCATACCAATAAATTTATCATCAGTAGTAGCTGTTTTAATTGTACCAGTGAAATCATCTGTAAAAAGAATTTCAAAAGTAGTTCCAATTGTGCTTGGGTTATTTGGATCACTTCCTGGTCCTGCACTTGCTGAATCAGCAGATGCATTAATTGCAGGGATTGTGATTGCAGTTGGTGTACCTGCAGGATCCATAGTTACTAGTCTTCCTGCGTGATCTTTAACAGTTAAATTAGTTGCTAAAGTTAATGCAGGGACTGCTCCCGGTCCAATTGATTGAAAACCATTTTTTGATCTTACTGGTCCGTCAAAGGTTGTATTTGCCATAGTATTATTCTCCTAGTTTCTGTCTACATAGTCTTTAGGCCGTCGACTGTACGCGTCTATGCAAACTAATTAAATTATACAGTGAGTTTTTTATACACTAGTTTTGAGTAGAGTGCAAGAGAGCCTGTAGTGTGGAGTGGATTTTTTCCAACGATGTAGCCTTTTGTTTAAGTAGCTACGGAAACTTGCGGAGCTGCATCTTCAACTTTATTTAGCAGATGTTCTTTTTTAGCCTCTGCTATTTTAATATGACTTAGAACGTCTCTAACTTTTCGATCTATTCTAACCATATCGAGAGTATATCTACCCTCTTTAAGATGTTCCTGCTCCCACTGTAAGTCCAGACCCCTCTTTTGCTTGTAAAGGTCGTTTAAGTGTTGCATCATTTTTTCCATCTATAACCTCCTCATAGGTTATTCTGTTTATCTTGTTATCATAAGATATTCCAAGATATTCCCAAACTATACTTTTTTCTCCCAACTTGTCAAGTATAGCTTGTTCTAGTGAGGTTGAGTTATCTTCACACTTAATAGTAAATTTAGAGTGATGATCATAAGCCCAAATATTTACTAGAAATTTTACCATTATTCTTTCTATTAGTTAATTGTGGCGAGACTATGTCCCGCCACAAAAAATTACGATTAACTTGCTCCTGAAGATCCGAAGATACCTCTGTAGTCAGATACACCAAATCTGTATCTTTCTCTAGCTTTGTATCTTACGTTTCCAGTATCAAAATCACCTTCCATTGCTGTTCTAATAGGTGTTCTTTCAAAATACTTCATACCGTTAGGTACATCAGTAATGAAGAAGTACGCATTAGGATCAGTTAAGAAATTGTTCACTCTGTAACCTTGAGGAACCATTCCCATAGAAACGATTGCATTGATATCGTTATCAGCTGTGCTTGTTCTACCTTGAGACTTCATAAGTCTTTCAGCAGTAAATTGAAGCTCAGAAGGAACGATCATTTTCATTCCTCTAGCAGCAATTTTAAGACCTCTTTCATCTGTCATTTTAGCAATGTCAATTAAAGATTGCTCTAATGAAGTTTCATTAAGGTCAGCCTGCGTAGCCAAAGTATTTGACACAGTTCCAGCGATCGTTGGGTGAGCTGTACTAAATAATTGTACACCATCTCCAGAAGTGAAACCACCTCCGAAACCATTGATCAGTGGATTTACTGATTTGATTTGTTTAGTATTCGCCATAGATCTAGCTAACGCTTTTGTATATCTAGACGCAAGTCTATCATACAGGTTGTCCTCAATCGCTTCTTCAGTGATTGCGAACGCTAGCGCAACAGTTTCCATAGTGTATCTAGCTGTGTAAGTCTCTTGAGCATTGTCAAAAGTTACGCCAGAACCTTCAGGTTTAACTGCAGCATTAGCAAAGCCAGATAACATAACTTCTTCTTCAAACGCTCTGTCTGAAGTTTCTGTTGCGTATATCTCAGCGTGCTGATTCTCATAACGTTTATATTCCAGTCCGAATAGTGCATTCAGGCCTGGTTCTAGTTCTTTAACTAGTTGTCCTCGTGATATAGCCATGTTTTTTCTCCTATTCTAACTATTATATTCCCGCCGTAGCGCTGTTGTAAATGTGTTCGTTAATCATTACAACCCAATTAACATGTCCAGAAGCGATGTCGCTATTGTCTATGTTAGTTGATGGGCTCATAATTTTTAACTGACCACTTGTTGTTGACAACGTACCGTCATCTAACATTGAGTTAGATACAAAGTTCGCTGTTGAACCAGTTGAAATTACGATATCCGCATTCATGAATACATCAGTTTGCTGTGAAGCAGTTGATATATCAGTTTGGATTTCGAATCTTTCATATGGGTCATCACTTACGAATGCCACTGTGTCAGAAGCGTTAACTTGTGCATAGTGATTAGCAAACGTAGGTTTACTTGTATTTGGGTCTGTATAGAAAACACCATTAAGTGATCCAAGTAGTCTCTCTCCAGCTGCTGCTTTTTCAACAGTACCAGTAGCTACTGGTTTTACAGCATCTTGAAAAAAGATAGTAGTCGCATAGTTTGCAGCGATACTATATTCACTTAAACCTTGGTTGTCTCTATTTTGACCAACTTTTCCGATCGCTCTTAGACCGAAAGGTTCGTTTTTATTTGCCATAGAGGCCTCCTTATAAATGTACCTGCCCTTGCGGG
>WLWF01000340.1_pt1 | contig 45844 bp, 50 predicted proteins | sample 6718331 | NCBI WGS metagenome assembly WLWF01 (sample SAMN12718692, study PRJNA515312) | sponge metagenome | isolation source: marine sponge | host: Mycale hentscheli | place: New Zealand: South Island, Marlborough, Capsize Point | collected 2003-05-01 | reverse complement strand
GTGGCTCTTTTGTCCACTCTTATAGAATACCAAAGTGCACAGGTGTTGTCAAGTGATTTTATGAGTACTTATACTTATCATTGTATTAACCTTGCTTATGTTAGTCATGATATATTCTTATGCATAACATATGGCACTATGTATAAAGATTGTGAATGCTCCTATTTATATTAGATAGGGTTGCACTGTTGAATATATTTTGACAGGGTAGTCTGATTGATTAATTATACTTATCATTGACATAAGAATATCTTATCGCAGACAGATCACGAGAGATTAATAGACAATGAGAATGATTCTCAATTAACTAATAATCATTGATTCAGCAGTGCTATCGATGGGATAGGCTATCCAATCAGCAGAAAGATTACAACTTAGCACCCCCCATTGGGGGGAAACGGCGTCTCTGTGTACCGGTATTCGGTCAGACAAAATTATGTCATTTTTCAACAGGCCACATACCAGCATAACACAGGGGAAAATGAACAGAAATAAGCTTTTTACACTTATCAGCAATGACTTTATGTTCTAATTGAGTACCATTACCTGTTCTAAGGTCGCAATACGTTAACCAAGACCTCAAATTACCATGCATATAGAGTGTAGTAGGCGTTGAGAGAGGCAAAACATCTCTAGCGCACTCTTTAGCTACACCAGCCTTCAACATTTGATTATAGAGCCAAATAGACTGTTCATAATGATGTTCCAATTGAAGTTCAAAGTGTTGTTTATCATGATCATTAAGATCATCAATAGAGTTTTGTCTATTGGAGGTATCTTGTCTACGTAAGTCTTGAACTTCAGGAGGTTGAATAACCTGAGCATAACGTTGAGAGAACTCTTGAAAGCTAAAGCTTCTGTGTCTAAGGATTTGAGCTGCGATAGATCTAGTGGTATTAATCTTAATACACATAGAGACCATTTCAAAAGGAGACCAATGCTTATGTTTAATAAGGTAAGAGATCAATTTAGGAGCAGTATCTTTATTATTTTGATTAGATGGATTAGACACTCTAGCCATATAAGCTACAAGGTTATCACCATCAGGAGTGGAGTGTACGTATTCAGTGGAGTGGTTGGTGGTTAACATACAATGTTTGTATTATTGATGAGTAAATAGTAATAAGATTCAATGATTATCAACAACAATGATAAATTGAGAATAAAGATTCAGTGTTAAGATGGATTTGTTGTCATTGGGGTTTACCCCGTACTTACAGAATATCCATTCAGGGGATATTAATAAAGAAGGAAGGACTACTTGTAAAAGTAGTGTCTTCCTTCAGTTGGGAGTCGGGTCCACCCTTCCCTTCCCCCTATACATCCCTGACCGGTCTAAACCCAGTGAGAGACTGATGTCTTACCTTTTAGGTTTCTAGCCTGTTTTCTTTGATTTAAATCCATACCAAAGACCATATGAGAGGCAGCAGCTTCAGGATCATCTAACCAAGCTTCCATCATGTCATTCCAATCTTCACGTTTAGCGTTATTAATATTTTCTTGAGCAGAGATAGCCATAGCATCAGTGTAATATTTGACACCTTGAGCTAAGCAGTCAACTCTGTCATCATGTTTAATAGCACCTTTTTCTCTACACATACGAGAGGTTTGATAGAAGAGCATGTAAAGGAGACGTTCTTCAGGTGGAGCATCAGGATTAGATTTGAAGTCATCTTCAATTACTTTACGGTCTACGACCAATCTGTGCTGGTTGAGTACAGGTTCAAGAGCATCAATAATTCTATCTTCCTTTCGTACATTAGCGCGTACTTCTTCAACATCAATGTTTTGTTTTGTCTGTTGGAGATGTTTTTTAAAAAGTTCAGCCACAATTCCATCGCCAAAGTTAGTTTCAATAAGTAATTTAGAGACGTTATATTTTTTACAACGTTTTAGAATGTCGAGCAACGTTCGGTCAGAGTATCCGTCTTTAGAAGCAAATACTTCATGTAAGTAAAGGAATCCATTTCGTTGGGAGATAAAGCAAGCTGCCGTTTCATCTGTTCCTCTACCCGACGGATCAATAGAGCAGATTGTTTCTGAGTAAGGAGCCCATGTACCTTGTAACTGCATTGGAGAGTAAAAATAATCTCCAGGTAATCCGACAACAGGGAGGTCTTTGATGACGTTTTGGGGATCTGAGCACCAGACAATGGAGTCTGGACAAGTAGTAGGGTTAACGCTAGTGACAATAAAGTCAGCATTTTTAAGAGGGAATTTCTCAGCATCACTAAGGGAAGTATCGAGCATAAATTGCAACATGAAGTTGCTACGGCCCATTGCCGCTTCACGTTCTAGAAGGTCCAGGTCTTCAAAACGGTCTGGGTCTGTTGGTGTCCAAACCTCCGCACCTTTTTCGATATCTTCTTGCAATTGTGGCGATAACAGACCTTCGTAGTTTTCCGTTTTACGTGGGTAACGGGCTGGCCATACGAACGGACGATAGTTACGTTCTGCGAGTTTACGATAGATGGTGAAGGTAGTCTGAGGAGTTCCAAGGAAAAGAATACGGGAATCATTTTTAGGAGTAAGGATAGATTCTGCTTCAGTACAGAGTTGTAGTAGTTTTTCTCTCATGAGTTCAGTCATGGAGTTACCAGGAACTTCGATGTCATCAAGAATCATTAGGTCAGCACGAGAACCCGTTAGTTGACCTGTAATACCAACAGACTTAACAGAAGGAGCTTGGTGAGGAGGACAAGAGATATCAAAAGAGACACGAGACCAACGAGAGTTATCATCATTAGGTCTCATATGTGATAACCAAGGTGTCTCAATGATTAGCTTTTGAAGGAAGATAGACATGTTATCTGCACGTTCTTTAGAAGCAGAGATAATCATGATCTTCTTTTCATTGTCTTTAAATAGAGTCCAGAGGACAAATGCACCAGTAATCCAAGATTTACCTACACCCCTGAATGCTTGTATCTGTAGACGTTTAGGACCGTGTTGTAAGTAATCAGCAATAGAGTATTGAGCACGAGTAGGTGAAGGTAGATCTAGCTGTTGCCAAAGTGCTTGCAGAAAGAGCTTAAAATCATCCTTTAATAGATCAAGGGTAGTCATATATGTATAAATGATAGATCAGAGGGGTTGTAGGGCCCCTCAGATACCTTAGTGGACAGGTTTTATTTAGTCTTAGTATTATACTTCTTACCTTTCCAAGTAAACACTGATTTACCAGCCTTTCTAGCAGAAGCAAAAGCCTTATCAAATGACTGAGCTTCAGTACCTACTTTTTTAGGACCAACCTTTTTAGGTCCTACTTTTGCAGGTCCTACTTTTTTACGACTGCGTACAGTACCATCAGCATCTTTTGTATTATAGTTATCAATTACTTGAGATGCTTTCTTTTTAGCTTCTTTCTTTTTAGCTTTAGAGACTGGGTTACGAAGAGCACCAGTAGCTAAAGCAGTAGCCATACCAGCAAGAAGGGTTTGTTTTACACCACTACCTTTAGATGACTTACCACCACTACGTGGAGTAAGACGGATATTATTTTTAGGTTTGTAGCTACTAATTTTATTACCAGGTGTTGGTGGTGCTTTAGTAGTAGGTTTTTTAGGTACAGCATTACGTGAACCCAACATACTTTTTGGTGGTTTTTGATATGGACCTTGTACGGGAGGTTGCCGTGGACCTTGAGGAAGGGTTGGTTTATTTCCGCCGCTACCAGTGGTTACTTTAGAACTTCTACTTCTCGCACCACCTCTAGTAGAAGAACTTGTAGGCTTAGGAACTGTAGATTTCTTTGATCTTGCTGCACGAGTAGCAGATGATGTAACTTTAACTTTGCGTCCTCTTTTGTTGATGCGATAACTCTTTTGTGGGTCTCTGTTACTGGCCATTTGTATAATTAAAGATAAGGTATTCTCGAAGTGGATTATTAAAGCGAGCTATGTAGTCTTTCCAATTGGTACTTCCTTTTTCCTGATTGCAGCTAAGACAGGCTGCAACTGTGTTGTGATTGTCCCGGCCTCCATGACAACGGGGCTGGACATGGTCAAGTGTAAGTTCATTAATGTCATAAGTTTCTCCGCAATAGGCACATGTGCAGTCAAAATGCTCTTTAATACTGCGCCTCCAAAGGCGCTTTGCTTCAGAGGATGTCATGGCTATTAGGTTGTATAAGTAGTGATCAGGAGTTGGAAGTAAGGGTGTCATGCGTGCTTGCCTTTTTTAGCTCGATTCTTTTTAGGGTCACAGAGGATTGCTTTACGTTTACCACCTTTGGTTTTAACGTGACATACATCCTTACCATCACCTTTTTTCGAGCCAATCTTCAGGCCATCTCTAGCTGCATCAGCCTTAAGCTTTTTACCCTTAGCTGTCTTTTGATATTTAGATTGCTGCTTTAGTCGTCGTTTATTAGCAGCAGGGTTTTTGTCGTAGTACTTTTGAGTCTTACCTTTTGCCATAGAGTCTACTTTGTACGAGTTCTGGATCAATCTGTGGCATAATATTTGCCAATTTATCTAGTGGATTACCTTCATAGGCAACACCAGTAATATCATTTTGTTTAAGCCAATCAATAGCTGCTTTAAGATCTTGAGTAGTAGCCTCACCCGATTTAATACGAGTGAGGAGTTCTTCAGTTAGGATATTATGCAACTCATTGAACTTTGCTTCTGGAGCTTTGTTTTTTTTCATAAGTTGTTTTTATATTTAGATTTTCCCATTCAGGAATAGTTTGTCTAAAGAATGGAGATACAAAAGTTTCTAATGAAACATCAGCTTCATCAACAAGAGCTTCAAATAATTGACCTCTCATATTAACAATAGTACCTTTAGGATATTTTGTATCCCTATCGAATGGAACAGCTTGCCTGACAAGGATCGCTTCCAGTTCACTTATCCTGGCTTCATCACCTTCAGCTCTGGCCTTTAACAAGGTGACTTTAGTCTGTTCCCATGTTTGGAACAGGGTGCTGAAAGTACCACCTGTTGGGTCTACGAGGAGGACGCCGTCGACAATTATTTCACCAAACCTAAAAGACGGAAACGGACTAAAAACTGGTCCTCCATACAAACTACCAATGACAACAGAAATCTTTTCCAAGTCACCAGTAAAATTAAAAGTCAACAAACCGTTTGACCCATCCGCTTCTAATGTATTTCCCGAATCGTCATTGATGTACACGCCGCGATAATTAGCAGAACCACCTACACGAACAGAAACAGTATTTGTAACAGAAACAGGGGAGGGTAGTGTGAAACTTCCCAACACATCACCTGTAGATCCAGTAGTTACTGCGTTTCCCTCACATTCGGTTGATGGGTTTCCGTCGAATGCGTTTGAAATGGGATTAGTGGCTCTTATTGATTCAGTGCCAACATAAGCACCATCACTCCAAACCTGACTGGTGTTCCACTGTTCTCCAGAGTCCACGAGGATGGCACCGTCCACAACTACTTGATGAAGATTTGCCGGAGATGCATTAACCCCGTCATAACGCAGCTCGATGGTATTTAGGTCACCAGTTAATGAGAATGTGAGATAACCCTCTGTGCCGTTATTGGATTTCCACGTACCGCTATTTACTCTCGCAGAACGATTTGAACCAGTATAAACTTGTACAGTATCTATTACTGATATTCCTGTGAAGTTAACAGAAGCTGTTGAATTTGTACCAGTTGCGATGCCAAGAGAACTGGTGTTTATGCTTCCGTCAAAGGCGTTGCCAGCGTTATTCATATCTACTGCACCAGCACTCCAGTTCTGCGAGTTATTCCAGACGTCCTGGTCTACCAAGAGTCGACCGTCTACTTCAACTTGACCCCAATAGTTATTTGTAGATCCTCCTGCTCCAGACGTAGATCCCGTCCAGTTAAAAGATTTCAGCGTCTTACCAGCAGCACCAATGATTTCATACCAACCAAATCCAGTGCTAGATGTCACAAGCCTTTCAGTTGTATCATCACTATAAGTAGCTTCTATAAAGTATTCAGGTGGAGCGCTACTCTCAACATTCCCATAGAACCGTAAGCTTGTATTTACTGGAATCTGTGCTGATAGCGTTACTACAACTTGCGTGGGAGGATCACTAGCATTGTTATTCACAAAAGTGGAGCTATCTCCATCGAATAAATATTGAGCAGGAGTGGTCGCACCAGTGACTCCACCTGCACTCCAAACCTGATCCGTATTAGCCCGTGTGTCATACGGCGAAAGATCATTGGGGATTTCTACTATTCCAGTTTCCTGGTCGTAGATGACGTTAGAAGCAACGAATGGTTGTTGTCCGAAGTTATAAGTTGCAAAACCTCCATTCCCTGATTGACCTGGCATATAACCAGAGGCAGGGCGAGCAAATGTTTGGGTTGTTCCAACAATTCCATCAAGGTAGTTGGTAAAACTACCGGTATCAGCATCACAAGTCACTCCAACCACACGGCTGGAACCAAGATCGGACCATTGAATATAATCACCAGTAATATTATTAAATTCATGAATTCTCAGCTGAGTTTCAGCAGTAAGATTTGTGGCTTCAAAGTAATATTTACCTGACAACATAGGAATTGTTGTGCCCACGCGACTTCCGCTGCCAGTAGTGCATTGAAGGTTACCGTTAGTAAGAGTTGTTGTACCCTGTACTTGATTGGGGTCAAGCACCGCATAGTCCCTCAGCGGCGTGTCGGTGACGGTGTCTTGTTGGTTGGGGTCTACGAGGAGGACGCCGTTTAGTCTGATACCCAATAACTCTGTATACCTAGTAGGACTGTTATGCGAGACTAACACCATCGTATTAAGTTGCTCACCACTAACAGGTAACCATCTGTAAGTTGGACTTGGAAAAGCAACATCATTTACTGATATAAGGCCAGAAGAAGTAAGTTCATCAGGATCAGTATTTCGGAAATATAACTCATATTGTCCAAGAGGAAAGTTGTCAAAGTTTATGTAAGCAGTTTTGCCTTGATAAGGGTAAAGGCCTGTGTTCAAAGTACCATTAAAAATATCTTTTACTGATCGACCAGTCGCGATAAAGCTTGCAGTAGTCGAATTACTCCAAACCTGACTGGTATTACCAACAGCAAAGTTCTGGTCTAGGAAGTTATTCTCGTTACCGCTTGCATCAACGCCGATGTTGTCGTAATCATACAGCAATTCCCCATTAACCCTAATCGCAGATAACCTGACTCTTGCTGAAACATCCCCTCCCCGATCAAACCTTATCCTGGCAGCATTTTCAACAGAACCTAATGATATCCATCTAGGAGATTCTGGTGGTTCATTATTGACTGAAAGTACATACGTTGACAATGCGGTATTGTCAATATCAGCAAGAATTACTTTTCCGCCGCTGCTATATTGGCCACCTGAAGTTGAAGCATAAACCTCAACTAAGCCTGTTATTGGTTCTGTAAAATAAATGCTCGGCTGAATTTGTCCAGGGTAGCTGGATTGTATAAATTCGTTTCCATAAGTATCTGTATGATCAGGTGGAATATTCCCATTTACTACAACAGGCCATTGTCCATAAGCTGAATCACCTGGATAAGAATATTGTGCATAATCAAATACAGAGAAATTAGTAGCCTCTGGATCAAATGGCAGGTAGAAACCGTTGGCACCGAAGCTTGCTTTATCTCCACCGATGTTCTCTATAATCTGAGTACTATCTAGCGGACCCCATCCATAAGGTTCAAAGTTTTTACCGAATGCTGTGGGAGGTAGGACTTCTTCTACAAAGTAGACTTCGGATAGGTATCCATTACAGCTACTGGTATTCAGATTATTGGCATTTGCACAATTCAGTCCTAGAGCAATTTTTTCACCACTTGTGATTTGATGCGTATTGCCACTAGATGTAATTGCACTGCCGCCATCCAAGTACCCTTTAAATTCAGTAGCGGTTCTAGAGACAACAACGTGATACCAGCGGTTTGGCACTGCCGTCGAGGTTAAGGTCAACGATGTTCCACCGCCGCCTACCACAGAGTTAGTGGTAATTGCATTGTTTTGGGTGCGAATTTCAAAATAGTCTGAGCCTTTGTCGCCTATTTCGATGATCTTATTCGGCCCCGTGCTTGTGTATTTCACCCAAGCTGAAACGGTAAAGCTGTTAATATCACTATCAATTTTAGACAGTAAACCTGTCTCCCTATCACCATCAAACCTCAAGCCATGCATCGTTGCTACTGGACCTGGAGCAGTTAGACACTGTGTCCGTTCTGTCTCAGTAACTGTTGTTCCTAAGTAAGTAACCGTACAACCGATGTAGCTACCTTGATCAGCAGCAGTTGTCTCGTAGGTATCAAGGATTGCTGAGTCACTGGTTAGTTCTTGCAGCAGCATTCCTGTTCCACCAGTCGATGCTGTGTAGCGATACCACTGATAGTTAATAGTTGATTCAGGTAAGATCTCTGAAAGATCTGTAGTTGCTGTAACAACAAACTCAGGTGTGCCTGACAACGGTGCAAGGTTGACCTGTGTTAGTTCACCACCACCACCACCTACATCACCTGCTTTAATTGTATGTGTGACACCAGATCGTTGAACTAGAAAGACATCATTATCAGGATCAAGTGTACTTCTATTTTTATTTAACACTGTTTTAGTTTCTCCGTTTTGTTGGATGAGAAATACATCGTTATCAGTTAATGTACTCATGGCAGTAAGGGATAAGTGGACCAATCAAGCAAGACATAAGGACCTGTAGGTGATACACCTGGAATACCTTGTGGTCCTTCTGGACCTTGTGGACCTGGTACACCCTGATCTCCCTGCTCTCCCTGTGCGCCTTGAATACCTTGAATACCTTGAATACCTTGTTCTCCCTGTGGACCTCTAATAGGGCCTACATTGAGCCATTCCGAGCCTGTCCATACATAACCAATGTCACCTTCATCCTCTACAATCCAAAGGTCACCTTGTTGTGCATTAGTTGGTAGATTGGCAAAGGAAGTAACAGCACCTTTTACTTCAATACTTGTACCATCAGCACCTGGAGCACCTTGTAAACCTTGTTGACCTCTAGGTATCTCAAACTGTAAGACAGCATTAGTAGTATTACCTACATTAGTTACCTTGGCATCAGTACCAGGGGCAGTAGTTGTTGTTGTATCTACAGCAACTGTAGCTGCAGTACCAGAAATACCAGTAGCTCCAGTATCACCTTTAACACCTTGAGGACCTACAGGACCTTGATTACCTTGGATACCCTGAATACCAGGAGCACCAGCAGGTCCAGTGGGACCTTCAATACCTTGTTGTCCAGTTTCACCTTGAATACCTTGAATACCTTGAATACCTTGAGGTCCTTGTACAGGGCCACTATTGACCCAAGTACCATTACCATCACATACCCAGATATTACCTGCAGCATCAACCATACCTTGACCTGCTGTATCACATACAGGAGGACTATTAGGGTCATAGATACCTACTGTTAAGTCAATACCATCCTTTCCATCTTCACCAGCAATACCTTGTGGACCTTCAGGACCTGTAGGACCTTGAATACCTTGTGGACCTTCAGGACCAACTGCATCAGACTGAAGGATTTCTTGTGTAGTAAATAGTAATTGAGAAAAATTATCATTAAGGTCTTGGGCTCTAATAGCAGAACCTAAAGCAAAGGTTGCATCAATTTGATTTATATCAGTACTACGCTGAATACGAATTGAATTACCTGGATCACCATTAGTAAATTGTATTTGAGTCAAAGACAAAAAGATCCAGGGGTTAACTGGATCATCTTGAGAGGTAATGGCATAACCATTATTACCTAAGATTGCTACAAAAATGTCTGACTGATCTTTATATTCAATTGAAAAGCTGTAAATGCCTGTACCATTAGCAGCAAAGTCTTCTTTAGTTGTCGTTGGTGGGATTACATAAGCCATGTTTTACTTTAATGAGTTTTGTAGGAATTTTTCAGCTAGTTGTTTAGCAGCATCAAAGTCACCACGTGCGTTAGCAGCAGCAGTTTCGTCTTTAAGGCGTGCTTGTTCACCAATACTTTCATCTTGTGCTTTTAATGCATCATATGCATCAGCATAAGCTTGATCATGTAGTTCATCTAAACGCTGATATAGATAAATATCTTTTACATCCATTATATTCTTTGGTTTTAAACCACGTGCTTTGACAAACTCAGTGAGATTCTTTTTCCACCATTTATTATCAGCTTCAAAGATTTCTTGTACTTCTGCACCTAAACCAGAGTTTTCAGCAATCCATGAATCCATTGCTTGTCGTTGTTGAGGAGTATATTTTTCTCCTGTATCTGGATTAGTTCGGTGTTGTTTCATACCAGTCCATCCAGATTCAATGAACTTCTGCCTCCAAGGTTCCATACCACCATTAGATCTACCAAAAGGTAAAAGTGAATTGGCAATGGCAGTCATTGGATCTGCATAATTGATTGATTCACCAGTGTAGATATCTTTTGCATCTACTAAAGCTTCATTAATAAATGGAATCCAACGATTACGATTAGCAAGTTGTTCTTGGAAGGTATTACCTACATCTTTAAGCTGAGGACTAATTGCTTTAGATAGAACACTTCTAATACCAGTGCCTGGAATATAAGAGTCAACCATATTTGCTGTTAGTCTCGACCATGCACTTTCATCACCACCAATAGCAGCAGCTAAAGGTTCAAATCCAGACAAGAAAGTCTGATTAGAAATATTCATTGAGATTGAATGTCCGATAGTACGGAACATATCCTCAGTATATGCTTGGTCTGCTCTAGTAGCTTCAAAAACAGTGTCAGCTACAAGACCTAAAAATAATGTAATAGGTCCTAGGTTTGCATAACTACGTTCCACTCCTCCTATTGTAATCATATGAGGTTTCCATCCCTTCTCCCTCATGTCACGTTTCATAGCATCATTAGCAGGTCCTGAACCTGTAAGTCCACCATTCATTGCTAACATTCCAGCACCAAAAGTAAGAGAAGCACCCATCATTTGTCTGCCTCTATATTCAGCTTTTAGTCTTTGAAGAGCTTCCATGTCATCAGGAGCAAAACCATGTTCCATCAATACTTCAGCAGCTTGTGGTGAATTTAGCTTTGCACGTTGTGCTTTACGTGATTTACCAATAGCAAGACCTAATGCTCCTGTAGGACTGAATGTAGAATTAAGAATTTGTTGGTTTATACCAGTTCTAGGAAATAAGAATAGTGCTTTGGCAACAGGAGCTTGTTTAATAAGTCCATCAATACCTGCAGTTAAGTTAGTATCAAGGTTTAAGTTCATCTCACCTGAAGCATACTTAGCTGCTTCATCAGTTAGAACACCATTTTTGTCAAATGATTTATTATAAAGTTCAGTTTGTTTGGCTTGATATACAGCTTCATCCCAATTACCTTTAGCATATACCTCTCTCATTGCTCGTTCTCTAGCAATCAAAGAAGCATTAGTTGATTTAACAAAACCATCAATAGCTTGCATTGAGTTAATACCCCAACGGTTCCAAGCTTGACGATTAAACATGGAGGTAATTTTTAAGATGTTCCATGCTGCAACCTTTCCAAACTTACCTTCTTTATGCCAAGTATCAGAAAGGCCTTCTAACATATCGTAGTCTTCCAAACTACTTAGTTGATAGTCCTTACGACCTCTAGCAGCAGAAAAGTCAGGGTTCTCTACAGCATACTTCCATTCAGAAGAAGCATACTTTAGTGCACGGGAGAATGTTTCACCAATATTTCCAAAGGTCTTTAGTGAATCACCAAATTCTTTGAACTTACCTTGAGACAAATAACCAGTCATAATAGTAAGCGGTTTGCCCGTAATACCCATAGTGGCACCAACTGCAGCATTTAATGGTGCTTTAGCATTCAATAAGTTGTTATAACGAACTGAATCTAATTCTTTTACAAGTAGACTAGGTACTTCAGAATTACCATCAATGAAAGCTTTCTTCCAGAAACCCATCCGATTATCAATAAGCTTACCTAACTTATAAAGGTCATCTACTTTACCACCTGTTTTAACAAATTGCTTATACAGTGGTTTAAAGTATTCAGGATTAGACTTACTAACTTCCTCTAATGTATTGATAAACTCTAGTGTCTTTTCACCATTGTTCTTTACATTAATTTTAAAAGCCTCACCTTGTTGATTGAACCATTCAGCAGTTAACTTTTGTGGGTCAGATGCTGCCAGCTTCTTCATATTCAATCGAAAGCCATCAATGTATTGTTGGTCTCGTACAGCTTTCATTAGAACACCTAAGTTCCGTACAGCCATTTGTTGTTGACGTGCCGTATCAGCAGTATCACCAATCAATTCAATTGCGCGAGATGTATCAACAACACCACCACCAGCTTGTGTAGACAACACTGCACGTGCTCTACGCTTACCTGGTTTCATGATTTCCATTGCTTTAGTAATAGCATTAGATAGATTAGTAAATTCATCTTGAGGTAGTGTCTTAATAGCATTACCTAAGATTTGTTCACCTTCAATCAATCGTGCATTAATATCTGCTGCAAAGTCTGTTGTTTCATCCATGAAGACACTAGCAGTAAGACGATCAATTGATTCATTAATTTCATCAACTGAACGTACTTGATCACCAACAATATTTGAGAAGTTTACGTCTAAGCCTTCTGCTGTTTCATTAACAAGATCTTCAATTTCTGCACTTTCATTAGCTCTCAAGAACTTATTCATGAAGTGTTCAGTAACAGCAGGACGTTGCCTACCATTAGTTGTACCAACATTATTTAGAATACGATCATTATCAGCTTTAAAGTTAACTGGATCTGCATCTTTGAATTGAATAGCTCGTGCTTGTGGTTCAGCAGGTTCATTGATGAATGCGTCATAACCGTTGACACCTTCAGGATCTGCTTCATAACGACGCATAGCTTCTTCATTAGCAGCAGCTTCAGTTAGCTGTGCATGAGCATCCATTGCTTCAGCAGGTGTCTGCTTAGGTTTTTGTTTAATCTTGGCAGCAGATGCTTCATCAGCAGGGATAATACGATTACCACCTTTTGTTGCTTTAACACCAGCAAGGATAGTAACTAATTCACCAGCACCATCTAACACTGTATTCTCAAGCATATTCATGCCAAAGATCCAGTCAGGACTATCACCATCCCGTGTTGCCCAAGGTACATCAACACCCATGACATCACCAATGACAGTACCTAAGTTACCTGGTTCTTTAGTTGTATCATTAATAGCAGAGATACCAGTACTAAGACCAAGTAAAGCTGCACCTTTAGCTGTTACATCTGCACCTTTTCCAATCTTTGCAGCAGCACCTACTTTACCAAGACCAGCCGTAACAGGACCTTGTAATGTTAAGAATGGGATTAGATTAGATGAAGTATCCCTGATCATCTTTTGAACAGGGTCATAGTTAGTATCATTCCTACCTGATACTTCTTCCCACCATTCATCAGCGGGTTTGAGCCAAGGTAATAGACCAACAGTGTCAGCAATAATGTCACCAACACCCATAGCCATATTAAGAGCACCTTTAGTATTCTCAGGCAGGTTCTCTTCCAACATCTGGTTATTACCAAATGGTGTTGATTCCTGTTGTTCTTCGGTTTGACCCATACCACCTTGCTCTTCAGCGGGTGCTGTGGGGGCCTGTGATGCCTCTGAAGTTGTTGGTGAAGGTGTTCCTGTGTTTGTAGGAGTTGGAGCATCTACAGGAGGTTCTGGAGTGTTAGACATTTGTTCAGCTTGAACAGCCTGCATCTCCTTAAACTTCCTCATTTCCTCCTGATCTTCTTCTGATAAGTTGTATTTAAATACTCCATTATCAGTATAAATGTTGTCACTAGTTGGCATTACTCTTTACCCATAAATTTCGTTGTTCATCCCAATCCCAATAACCACTTCCTGGACCTTGTTCTTTTGTTCTAGTTGTAGCACCAGCGGTGGCAGCAACAACTGCAGGATTTAAATTTCTTCGTTGACGCCATGGATTAGCTGATCCTACAACTTTGGCGGTTGCTTCAGCTTTAGTGATTGAACCATCACCATTACTATCAAGACCTCTATTTTGTGTATAAGCATTACCTTGATAATCACTCATAGCACCCTTACCAAATAGAATAAAGTCATCACTTTTACCAACAGCAGCAGGGAAAAGCACTGACATATAGAGATCAGATAGCCTAGCTCCAGGTTGAATACCAGTCCGTTGAAAATATTTCTCTACATATTTTAATTGTTCAATTCTAGACATAGAAGCAAGTGCTTCTGTAGTAGTACCAAGACCTACAGCAGTTGAAGGCATAATTTGAATCAAACCAGTAGCACCAGATCCTGCCCCATTCCTTTGAGCTGGATCAAATGTTCCCGCAGTTTCAAAATCCATAATTGCAAATAGATCATTTGCTGAAACACCTAATCTCCGTGAAAGACCTAAGACTTCTTTTTGAAATTCAACGTCAGATTGAATACTAGGTGGGATACTTTGCCTATAGATAGGCTCTTGACCACTACCAATCATCGCAATATCAGTACGTGTTGGTGAGGGGAATCGATTCAATAGGTTTTGTAGATCACCATTAACAACATTCTGTGCTTCCTGAGCTGCATTGTAAACATCCTGTGGAATTTCCTCAAGACCATTTGCTTTGAGTTGACGGTTAAGAATATCAAATGCTGGCTTATTAGTCTTAGATGCAATGTATTGAATCTGTGCTGGCATTCCTTTACTGACTAATGTCTTAGGACTAATATTCTTTAATACTTCACTATTAACAAGACCAGGTTTGTCAAGAGCATTTGGTTCTTCACTTAGAGCAGTATTGATTGTTGCTCTATTCCAATCATAGATACCTTCTGTAGGTTGTATTTCAAATGATTTATCAATAAATGATGTACGATCTGTTTGTACATCAGCATTTGGATCAGCCGTTCGATAAAGACCTTTTGTTGGATCAGTACCAAAAGCGGTCTCGAATCTACCTAATGCATACTCAGATGCTTTAGCTGGTGACATATTAGGAGCTAACATAGCCTGCTTATAGTCAGCTTGATACTGCTCCATTGCAGAGGCTATAGCTCTAGAGATTGATGGGTCTTTTGTTTGACTAGTGAACTGATTAAATTTAACTCTAGATTTAAGAGATTCACTGATCCATTTTTCAGCCTTGTCATACTCAGGCTTAGAAGGTGCAGTAGCATCAAATTCTTTTACTTTAGCTAGCCACTGTGTTTTTTTCTTATCTGACATATTAGATTCAATAACCATCTTAGCGGTTAAATCACCTTGGATACCATTGACTAATAGTTCAGTAAAGTTCTCTTCAATTCTTTCATCTTGTTGTGCACTAACTGTCATAGGCAGGATTGCTTTTAATGCTTCAACAGTTTCAGTGTCACCTGATGCAGTAAATTCTTTAATCTTCTGTGCTATTTCTTCTCCACTTGCACTATTATAAACACCATCTTCAATGTCCGTAGCATATTGTTCTCTGATAGCATTAGCACGCTCGATGTCAGCTATTTGACGTTCATTATCAAGAGCTTGTGCGTTCTGAATACCTGTGTTAGTTCTAGCCCTAATTAGCTCCTGTGCATCACCTGGGAATTGTTCCCTCCATGACTTATTAAGACCAGGTACTTTAGCATCTAAGAAGGTATTAACATCTGCTTGATTATAGTTAAAGCTTTTAAATTCATCAAACAAACTATCACGAGCTTTCTTATCATCACCACCAGCTTGTTGTTGTAGTGCAACATAAAGACCCTGTACATTAATTGGAGTCGGATCATCTCTGAACAAAGTACGTGCAGTCTCTACATTATTAGCCCTAGCAGCACCCAATTCACTTGAAAATTGACTTGCAAAGTATGGTGATGCTGCTTGAGAAGCTATTTGAGTCATTTCAAACTTAAGGTTCTTCTCAAGTGTTACCGGATTAATGCCCATGCCATTCATGACTTGACCAATAGCATCCGGTGAATATTTAACCTTATCTAATGCATCTAATGATTTGTATTCTTTTAAACCATTATCTGTCATCACCTGACCGCCCTTATCAGTCCATTCGCGTAATGCACCAAGTGTGCCTTGCCTTAGCATTAACCTCTGTTGTGCAGGATTAACTACAGCCGACATAGTGATGTTAGCGTTCTTCTGTGTCTGAAGAGCACCAGGTAAATCTCCTGAAGCCTGTTGTGTGGCACTAAGAGCCATACTCTGTGAAGCACTGATTCGTGCAGCATTGGTTTGTTCTTTATGGCCTTCCAGACTGGCTGGTGTTACCGGTCCAGATGGAGCAATGGGTACTGCACCTTGATTTCGTTCAACACCTTCATTAAATTTATCTGTGAATACTTTTTGCTGCTCCACTTCCTTAGCTGCTGCTTCAGCTTTCTTATAGTCACCATATAATTTATTAACTGTTCCACTTAACGCTGCTAACTGGTTGACTGTATTTAATGTCTTATCCCAGTTACTAGGTTGTTTTCTCTTTTGATCAAAAGCAAGTTGCATTGCTTGTTTTTTAGAATCAACATCTTGTTGCTTCTTTCGATTTACAATCTCCCCGTAGTTTGATTGTAATTGTGCAGCATCAACCTGTGAGTCGATTTGAACACCTGATACTCTTTGATATTGTGCGAAAGCCTGAGCTTCCTGTTGTCTCTCAAATTCACGTATCCTTCTAAAATCTTCGAGGTAATCATTATTCCTCTGTAAAATTTTTTGGCTAGGATCTACGACCCTACCTGAATTTAAGTTCTCTGATGCACGAGCGTACCCGCGATAAGATGAAGTCATAATTTCTTAGTTGTTAATTAGTCAAATAGTCCAGACTTACCAAGTCCACCAAGCAAAGCTCCACCACCTGATACTGCAGCGGCAGTACCTGCTGACATCAGAGCACCTGTACCAGCCAAACTTGCTCCTGCAGTGAATGGTGCAGCAACAGCTCCAAGTACCATGCCACCAATACTTAATGCTTTACTAATACCACTAGGACCACTTGCAGGTCTTGAAGCATTTAGGTATCCAGAATCAGATGCATTTAAGAATTCACCAGGTGATGCCATCTTGACAACTGGTGCAAACTTAGGCATTGCTACTTCATATGGAGGTTTAGGTAATGCATTGAATTTAGGTCGTGCCATACGTTGATAGAAAGCACTAAGGTTCTCTTGTTTAGCCATAGCCTTAAGATTTGACTTAGTTCTTTTATTAGCTTGAGTGGCAGATAGAATTGATTCACCAAGTTGTTCTTGGGTCATCTCTAATTGTTCAGCCGTAAATCCTAGCTGTGCAGCAATAAGATTATTACGTTCTTTTGTATCTTGGATATCTTTATTTAGTTGTTTACGATTTTGATTTAAAGAATACTTGTCGCTAATATTGTTTAACTTAGCTTGCTCAAGATCATAACCAAGATTAGCTTTAGTTTCCTTATTGTCTAATATAGCATCTTTTTTATTGAACTTCAGTCTATCATTCGTTGTCCGCTTATTTAAAAGATTTTCTTTTTTATTAGCTCTTAGATTATCTTCTGTTTGATCCCTTTGTATTAGGTTTTGTTTCTTTGTATTTTTTAGTGCTGCAGCTCTATCATCTTTAGACTCTTCAGCTACATTCTTACGATTTTTAATATCATCTTTTTGACTAGAAGCATTATCTTCAATTAGGGCTTCCTTAAGAGTAAAACCTTTCTTGATTTCTGCTTCTCTATCCTCTTCTCTTTTCTTACGAGAAGCATTATTGGTTTCATCTTGAGTAATACCAGCAAGTAATTTACCATATGCAGTCTTTGACTCATCCTTCTGGGTATCACGTACTACACCAGCACTTAGGAGACCCTCAGATAGGCGTGCACCATTAAAGCCTGCAGCAGCAATAGTAGCATTTAATGTGTTTGCTACTGACCTACCACGAGAACCACGAGAACTAATTTGACCTTGATCAACAATAGACTGAATCTTATTAGTTAACTTCTCATACATTCCAGAGTTAACTTTGTCTTGATAGTCTCGATCAATCTGACTATCACGGGAGGTCTTCTCTTCTAATGCAAATTTCCGTTGTGCTGTTAGGTAGTTCTTTTGAGCAGTTAATTCAGCTACAGTCTGCTTACGATTACGTTCACTAATATCTCTCTCATACTTTGACATCTCAATGTCATTAGTAGCCCTTGTTTCGGTATTAGTAATAGTCTTATCAAGATAAGCAATTTCTCTATCGTAATTGTCTACGTTAGATTGAATCTGATCATCATATAGAGCCTTGTTAGAAAGGTAAGATGATTCATTATCTTCTATTTGATTTTTTAAAAGATTATTACGAATATCATAACCTTGTTGATTTCTTAGTTTTTGTTGCTCAATATCAGCAATTGTATTCTTAAACCCCTTACTATTAAAACCTCTCTGTTTTTGAATATAATCTTTTTGAGCACTAAATTGAGCTTGTCTTTGATCACTTTGCTTCTGTAATGTCTCTCTTTGAAGTTGCATCTTATCGATGCTGAGATTGTTCCTATTGACATTAGTTTGGGCTTCAAACTGGTCTAAACCAAACTTACGTTGGGCAGCATCTAAGTCGAAGTAACCAGACCTTACAGTCTCTTCTAGCTGTGCATCAGCTTCACCTACCTTTCTATCATAAGCCTTTTGAATATACTTCTGATTTGCTTGGTAGATATCATCTGACTTTTCAAATGCTTCAATTTGATTCTTATAGGAATCATTTTGAAATTTTACTTGATCCTTATAAGCATCCTTTTGTTGTTGCTGTTGGAATGCCCATTGATCAAGTGCTTGTCCACGTTGTCCTACCTGTTTCCAAATGTCAGCTTGTGCTTGTGGAAATAGGACATTCTCTTGATTATCATAATATGCGTCCTTACCTGAATTTTCGTAGGCTCTACGATCCTCTCTTGATGGTCCGTTTGACATTTAATACCTCTTATAGTATCTAGGGTTATACATTCCTTCCCAAAGCATTTCACTTAAGGTAACTGGAAAGGGTGAATCACTAATAATCTGTAGTTCAAACTGACTATTCCGTTGATGAATAGGTAGCATTAAGTCTACTTCACTATTAATAGGTGGTGTATTAGATTGATAAAGATCAGAAAGACTCACACTTTTAGCATCTGACCAATTAGATGATCCCATCCTTCGTAATTGAAAGGTTAAATCACTAGCTTCTCTAAATACAAATTTATACCTATCAATATTGGTAAAGGCAGACCAATCAGATTTACCACTTTTATCTCTATAATAAGTCTTAGGTACTATTAATTTGTATTGATAGCGATAACCTATTACCCAACTAGATGGTGATTGGTCTTCTCTGAATTTACCTCTGATGACATATCTGCCATCATCTAGTTTCTCAACATTAACAGTATAACCTGTTCCAGTTTCAGTATCACTAGCAGTACTACCGAAGCGTGTTAGCACTTCATCTGTTTTGACTGCACATAGAGTTAAGCCGTCAATTATTGGATAGTCATCAGGGATAGTTAGAATAGGATCTAACCAGTATTTAGTACCGTCTGATGTTGTTTTAATTACTTCTGCTGTAACTTCAATACCAGTAGGTACACTAGCATTTGATATCCATAGGTCTAGGAATGGACCAATACCTTCTCTTGTTCCAGCAGGTACATCACTTTCTGGTAGTGGTAAATTAGTTAGAATGTCTTCCTCTGGTACTAGGTTTAATGATGCACTAGCAACAACTACCTTGCCACCACAATTAAATGTAGAGAAGAATCTATCATCAAAATAAGATCCAATCAGTACTTGTCCTGGTAATTGCCAAGTAAACCAAGCTCTAAATTGTACTTCTCCATTCTCTTTGTATAGTCGATACATATACATCTTATCATCCTTAGATGATGAAAGACTGATGAATTGATTCTGAGAACTAGCTGCTAAATTATCTACATTATTTGGTATGTAGTCAGTAATGATCTTTGATACATCATTTAGAATTGGTGAATCATTAATACCACGAATCAATAGTTGAAATACTCTAGTGTTTCGTTGTGACTTACTAATGAAATAATATTCATCACCTTGTTGTACTGCATCAACTGTACGTGACATCTCATAAGTTGAGATGTTTTTGATTAATGCAGTAGCAGGAGTGACAACACCTTGCTCAGAATATAGAATGAATTGTTCATTATCGCCAAAGATAACAAGACCTTGTACTGTAGGTAATACAGAATTCAAAGCAGTTGCTCTAACTGATGAAGCATTCAAATCAATAGGGTCTGCATTACTACTAGTTAAAGATGATACTCTAAAATAATTTGGCTTTTGTATTTCATCTGTAATTACATTGTCAGGACGTAATGGCTGAGACAAGAAGATGTTATCTCTAGAGAGTAGTCCTACTCTGTTTAAATAGAAGAAGATATTTGTCAGGAATGATCCAACAAAACTAGGGTTAGGGTTAGTCTTAAGATCTCCTACTGTCCTTCGTACACTACCACCTGATCCAAATAAGAAAGTACCATCAGGTAATATGACAAGGATATGTGCTGTTGTTGTATCATCTACACCATCAGAGATACCAGGTTTAGCACACTCCTCCCAAGCATCATCTGTGTACTTCATGAAGATATCATCAAGAGCTTCTTCTGGTGTATTAGTGATGTGCACAATGTCACCATCATTAGGTGTCAGTGTAGATAGCTCTGCATAAGTGGTTACAGTTTTTGAGATAGTACCTGGTGTTAGAACTGAGGATGGTTGTACCCTACAGTTCCTATTTAAGACAACAGTAATGTTCTGAATACTGAGTGTTTTGAATGATTCCTTATCTAATGTAGTGAATTGCTTATCATTCTTAGATAAATAGTCATAACTATTTGCAGCATTTCCTGTTAGCTTCTGCCGTGTAATTAGATTCCATACATTTATCTCACCATTAGGTACGATGCAAGCAATATGTGGTGGTATTTCAGCTTGACTAATAGTAAACCAATAAGCTCCCTCATAATCAACTGAATCACCTAAAGTGAATTCATACCTAAGACCTGGACGCTTCCTTAGTCCATAAGTGATATCTGGATAAGCGTTGATGATTTCTTTTAGAAAGCCAGGTTGCATTTCATAGTCAGACTGCTGACTAATACCACCTAAATAAGATGTTATTTGTTGTGATATGTTTGGCATTATCGATATAGTGCATGGAACGGTTTATAAGATTGATAATAATTTCTACCTTGTGGGTGTCCAAAGTAAGTATAATCACCTTGTTGAGTATCGTACTCTAAAGCATATGCTCTACAGTTAAGTGCTTGTTGATCTAATACTTGGTATAGTTTAGGATCACCAACAATCCTCATACTAAGGATAGCTGATGCTCGTTTAATAACGTAGTCTTGAATAGGACGTGGTACATCCTCCCAATTAAAGTACCAAAGAATGTCGCAGTAGATAGTATCTTGCCATTCATAGGTATGATTGTTTCGTTCATATAACCAACCCTGTCGTCTTACAACATCAAGGTTTCCATATGATGGGTGACTAGAACTGAGGTCAACCTGAAGCATTTGATCAGTGTATTTGATCCTTTTATTATTTGATTCTGGACTCAATGGATAGTTATATTCAATATTAAATGCCCAACCTTCAGACTGCACCATCCTTGATACTTCCGCCAAAGTTTGTTGTGCCATCGCAACGTCCGGGCTGGTGGTAATTGTCAACTGTTTATATTCATTACCAACCTTTTCATAAAGGTTAGTTGTTGTTTCAATGGAAGTAATTGGAGCTTGACCAACACTTGCAAGCATCTCATTAATTGCGTCAAGATCCGTAAGTGGAGTAGTCTGTTGTGACATTGAAAATCATTCTCAATAAAGATTAAAAAAAAGGGACCCGAAGGTCCCCGTATTACTTACACCGTAGGCGCAAGTTGAGTTGTATCTGCTGAAGGAGGATAGGCAAGACCACCTGTCCATTGTTCTGTTTCAGACTTAACTGTAGAACCCTTCACTGCAGCCAAACCATCAGGGCTATAGCTACGTTGTGTCTTAGCGACACTGAATCGTGTTGTAGTTGGCATAATTATTTTAAACAAGGGTACGACCATACTCAAGTGGTGTAGGAGGGTCCCATGTTTGACTGGTAAGACCACCTATTCCACTGAGTAGAGTTATTAGAGTTGAAGATCCTGGAGTCACTGATGTGGTAGAAGGTGCACTAGTAGAACTAACTACTCCAGATAGTTGTTCTTGGAATAGATCTGCACCTAGTGCGTTCTCTGCTCCATTCAGTAGGTTTACTAGATCTTCTTTTGAAGCCTTCTTAGGGAATTGCAAACCCAATTGGTTAAGCATTGCTTTCAATGCAGCTATATCGAAAGAAGCATAGGTACTTAGGTTTGCCATTATCAAGCTGCCTGAAGTTCAATAGCTGCGGCAGGGTTCAGAGTACCGACACCCATGGCCAAACGACCAACGATGATGTCACCTTGATACATGGTCTTCACGTCAGCACCAGTGGTCTGAACGGTAGGACCAACACCAGTTACAACACCAGCAGCATCCTTCTGGTAGATAAGACCACAAGATGCAGAGAAGTCTCCAGCATAGTTGTTGTTCTCACCATCAACAGAAGCAACAGTACCAGCCATGAATGGCAGGTTGTTAGAACGACGAATAGAGATACCAGCAATCTCATAGAGACCTTCACCGGAGTTCAGGTTACCTTGAGTGTTGCCGTAATCACGGTTCAAGATGTTGCTATCGACTTGTGAGACGAGAGCATAGTACTGACGTGGGGAAAGCACAGCAGTGCGTCCATCACGGGGTACATTTTTTTCGTCAAGAATTGAAGCGGCTTCAAAGAAACCATCAACAATTGCTTGTGCATTGTACTCATTACCTGCACCAAGCTTGATGATTGAACCACCGGGCTCAGGGCCAGGAGCTGCTGTAATCGGATGTGCTTCACGTGCAGCAAGTGCAATAGTACGGAAGGTCTTCTTGTCATATGCTTCAGCCAGAGCATGTCCAATCTTCTTGGAGATCTCAGAGCGAAGGGAATAATGAGCAAGAGTTTCATCCAGGTCATAAAGGAAGGCTGAACTAATCAGCAGGTCATCCATGACAATGGTCTTCTCTGCCACTGGAGGATCACCACTACCAAGAATTGGAGTTCCAGGGGTGTGGTAATCAGCCGTCATACGGCCAGTGAAGATGAACTGCATTGACTTACCGTTGGTAAGTGTACGGTTCTGAACTGTGCCCTTAGCAATACAAGCGGACTCGTAAGCTTTGAACATTTCACCCGAAAAGAGTTTCAGGTAGGTTGCATACTTACCGCTATCGGTACCAGCGTATGCATTGTTGCCAGGATTGTATCCTGCATTATTGAAGCCTGCACCTTGTGACTTGCTAAGAGCAAGCTGAGGTACAGAGTTAATAGAACCTACGGGAGTAGGTGTAGAATTGGGAGGAGTCCCTGCTTGAGCTGTCATTGTTTTAAAGAGGTTTATTTGTACGATTTCCTCTGACGTCAGAAGTATTTAATTTGTATTTCAGGTCTATCCCTGCGTCTAGACGGCAAAGGGTGTCTCCGTAGAGGCCAATGCCAATAGTGATGCCCGGAATTGCACCGGGCTTTAATTCTAACTCACTGGATGTAGGTGGTAGCTCTACCGTAGTAGTCCTTACGATCTGCTAGGCCGTTGTATCCACCATTCACTTTTAGTGTTACTTGATCCACTGAAGGATCTGTATCACATAAGTCATTCATTTGATTTCTCATCCACCAATGACCAGCAGATGTAAATGGATAATTATCTGCTACATACTGACAACCTTCCATGACACCTTGGTCTGGTATGAAGTCAGCAAAAGCTTGGTAATTATACCTACCAGTTAATTGGAGGTATCCGGCACCTTTGTAACGTGGACCGTCACCGGGTTCTGTATTCCCGATGTCGGTTCTACCTTCAAGGTACCATCCATCTGAAAGTTCCACCTTCCACTTGCCACCTCCTGATTCATGTCCAGTTTGAGATAGGAAGTGACGGATGCGAAGGGTAGTCGTGATGTCAAATCGATTAAGACATTCATTTAATTCATCAATTTCTGTGTCTTGAATAAGAGACTCAGCACATTGCCAAATACCAGCTAGTTGTGTCTTGTTGACACGCTGTTGGCATTCAGGTTTATCTCGATATAGTTTAGTGAAATGTGCAAGGACTCCACGTTCAACTGTATCTTGTAGATATTCCCAAGCCTTATCTTGTTGTGGCTCCCCCTTATAATAACGGGCAGCATCTGTTAGTTTAATCATCAGCATTCAAGCGATAGTTTCTTTCTAACCTTTCTATTCGTAACCTTACTTCCTCTAACATGATCTCGGATTTAATGGCACTTGTAGATGGTCTGATTGTCCCTTCCTCGCTGATTAATGCATGTTGTGTACTTTCAACATTAGATATTACTTGCTGCATATCTTGAATCTGAGCAAACATATAGAAGATCAATGAACTGGCACCAGTAGCACCGGCTGCTACTACATTACTCATTTTCACAGACGGTTTAGGGCTGTCTGGTTTTATTTCATTGTCCATACTGGTTTTTATTTAAAAGGTTTATTTCTCTGCTGCATAAAGAGCAAAGCTTTGAGCAACTATGTACGTCATTAATTCTGTAGTCTTAGAACCGTCACACTTCTCAGCACGGGTAACAAAACACCCAACAATGGCTGCACTAATAATTACTAACTGGGTAAATATTACCCCTACGACCAAATAAAAGGCCGAGCGTTTCATCAGAAGACTTGGGTTACTTCCATAGACAACCCTGATCCTGTGCCACCAACATTAGCTGCATCAACGGATAGAAGGTCACCTACTTTATAACCAGTACCACCTGCTTGAAAAATGATGTAAACCCAAGAGCCACTTAGGTATTGAGCATCTAATGTGGCACCAGAACCTGATCCACCTGTTACAGGTACATTGTTATAAGAGCCTTCAGTGTAACCTGTACCTTCAGAAACAGTATTAACGATAGCAATGCTGCCTGTTACTTGTACTGCTACACCATCAGGTGACAGCTTTACACATTGTGCAAGTTGTTCTGCCTTAGTTCCATTGTCTGGATTGTCGTGTGAGCTAGTTGGTGCCTGACAATTGCCAGGAATAAAGAATGGGTCGCCAGTAGCGCGAACCATGTACTCAACTGTAAGTCCGTCGTAAGCCATAATAATTAGTTAGTTTAATTTAAGTGATAACGAATGAAACGTTACTTTGTGGAGAATTGCTAGAATTAGCACTAAATACTGTGCACTGAATTTGAGTATTGCCTGCCCTAATAAAGGTGAAGGTTGCTGACTCTTGGTCATCAGGAGTATCGAGTATTGCATTACCACTTCTAACAGTCCATTTGTATGTAAGGTCTGTAGCATCTCCACCAGTTACTACAACATTAAAGGTGGCACTACTATTTACTGCGACACCAGTAGAGTCAGGATTAATAGTTACTGTCCCAATTTCTGTAGGAGGTGGACCAGGAGGAGCCGGTGGTACATAGTCTTTCCCACCAGCAACAGTCTTTGTGTATCGTGAAATGAAATCAGTTTCCTGATAGGTACGATTATATTTAGTATCAGCACCAGGATTCCTAATAATCTTTGTGTATCTAGTGGGTGACTCTGTTCCAGCCACCAGCTTCTCATGTGTCATTTATCCAATTGTTGGAGTATTTAATGCAACCTGAGTGGTTTGGGATGTTGCAAGATCCAAGGGGAAGTTGTGAGCATTACGTTCATGCATGACTTCCATACCTAAGCCAGCCCTGTTGAGGATGTCGGCCCAAGTATTGACGACATGTCCCTGATGAACAATTGACTGATTGAAGTTGAATCCATTGAGGTTGAAGGCCATGGTGCTAACTCCAAGAGCAGCAAACCAGATACCAACAACAGGCCAAGCAGCAAGAAAGAAGTGGAGACTACGACTATTGTTAAAGCTCGCATATTGGAAGATGAGTCTGCCAAAGTAACCATGCGCTGCCACAATGTTGTACGTCTCTTCTTCTTGTCCAAATTTGTATCCATAGTTTTGACTGATGTCTTCTGTTGTCTCACGAATAAGTGATGATGTAACCAGACTGCCGTGCATTGCACTGAACAGTGAACCACCAAATACACCTGCTACTCCCAACATATGGAATGGGTGCATCAAGATGTTATGTTCTGCCTGGAATACAAACATATAGTTAAACGTTCCACTAATACCTAGTGGCATTGCATCAGAGAATGACCCCTGACCAAATGGATAGACAAGGAAGACTGCAGATGCTGCTGCAACAGGTGCAGAGTAAGCTACAAAGATCCAAGGACGCATCCCTAGTCGATAGCTAAGTTCCCATTCTCGTCCCATGTAAGCATAGACGCCAATAAGGAAGTGGAAGATAGTAAGCTGAAATGGCCCGCCGTTGTATAGCCACTCGTCAAGCGATGCAGCTTCCCAAATTGGGTAGAAATGCAATCCGATTGCGTTGGAAGAAGGGACGACGGCCCCACTGATGATGTTGTTTCCATAAAGTAAAGAGCCTGCGACAGGTTCACGTATGCCATCAATGTCAACGGGAGGAGCAGCAACAAATGCGATGACAAAGCAGATGGTTGCAGCCAGTAAACAAGGTATCATCAACACACCAAACCATCCGACATAAAGACGGTTGTTAGTTGATGTCACCCATTTACAGAAGTCTTCCCATGTATTTAGTTTTTGTGGTCTTGAAAGAATTGCGGTCATTTAAATAATAGTTCATGTTTTTTATGTTCTGTTAAGTAAGATCCGTTTTAAGCCAGGACAGGCTAGAACTGGAGCAGGAGTCGAACCTGCTCTACACCATCAGTTGATTCGCGTGACCTTCACGTCAGCGACACCTACGTCATACATCCCAATACGGTCTGCAGTACCTAGGCTTAGGTCTAATTCACGGGCACCAATGAATGGTCCCCTATCTGTAATTGTTACCACTTCGCAAGTCTTATAACAAACGTTAAGTTTGGTCCCGAATGGAAGTGATTTGTGAGCAGCCGTAGCCGCATATTGATTATATCTACTTCCGCTAGCTGTGAGGTTCCCATGGAAGCCAGGTCCATAGAAGCTAGCAAGCATAAGGAGAGTAGCGCCGACATTTATCATAATTAATAAGTAACGTTAGAGCGTTCAAGTTTTTCAAATACATCCTGTCGATATGCAGGATCATTGTCATAACGAGGATCATTCATAGCTGCCATTACTTCAGCTTGACTACGGAAGTTATTAGATGGATCACTAGGTGCTGAACTACCAGTGAGTAGTTCTCCATCCTTACCAGTTGAATCCCGATATGCATTCTTCAAAGCTTGAATAGCAAACATTGCTGCTGCTGCATCTCCTGAATCCATTACGTGGTCATACATATCAATTTCTTGTTGAGAGAAGTTATCACTAGCCCATGAGATCATCTGATCGTATTGTTGTTCTCCTCCTGCTGTTTGCATTAGGACTGCAAGTGATTCATCTGTCATCATGTAAGGGGAATCTTCTTCCTCTTCACCAGCCTCTTCTTCAACTACTTCTTCTTCTACTTGTTCTTCACCTGTCTCTTCAACTACCTCTTCTTCAGTTTCAGAACCAAGCTTACCTTGTAGTTCAATGTATGCTTTCTCTAGTTCTTGTGCATCACGATACTTACCAGCCAACAATTCATTACTTTGTTGTTCTAGTGATTCTCCTACTGCAATAGAGTTCTGTTCTTCTTCTGAAAATTCAGGCTGATCCGCAGGTGTAGGATCATACGTCAATGTTGCCATGATAATTAATAGGGTTTTGGGTGATTACTTCTAGACCTCCAAGGCCAACCTTTGTTACTGATTGACCTGGACCACGTACTGCTTTACGTTTTCCAATACGTTCTTTTTGTAGGTAGCGTTCATCATTGAGAGCTACCATATGTTCTGGAGGTTCGTAACTACCAGGCTCTTTAGCTAGGTACTCTTCATTACGAATCTCTGCTTCGTCTTTAGGCTTCTGGGCCTTGGGGGTTTTGGTTTTGGGCATTAAATTCCATTGCTTTTTCGTCTACTTGAGCAAACTGACTAGCTTGTTTAGTTAGTTCCATTTGCTGTTGTGCTTTCTGAGCTTGTTGTTGTTCAGCCTGTAGGTCTTGTTCAGATTTAACTAGACCCATCATGTCAATACCTTGAGCTGCTGCTAATCGTTTGAGTAGCTCTTCAGGATTGATGTATTTGAGTACAGCTTCAGGTCCCATTGTCTGAGCAATTGTACTCATGTATTGAGTCAATGCCTGAGTGTCTTGTCCACGTCCAAGGGCATTAACACCAGCTACAATCGTTGGTTGTACTAAACCTTTAGGTAGCTTAGGAATCTTACCTGACTTCTGAAATACACTTAGCTTACGATTAAGATAAGGCACTAAGAATTCAACAGTCAACATAGAGAATAGACCTCCAAGTTGTTCTTCTAATTCTTGTTGTGTCATCCTTACTTCTTCAGCAGTAGTCCTTTCACTTTGTCGTACTGACAAAATAAGGAATGCTTCAGATAACCGTCGTTCTAAAGATTGTGACATTTCAAATGCAGTTCTAAAGTCAGCAGTTTTACCAACTTGAACTACACCAATGTCATCAGGTCTTCCTTGAATGATGGCACCGTTGCCTGCTTGAGCCAGAGTAGCTGGTTTAGTAGTAGAGCTAGGCGATACAGTAAATACAACTTTAGAAGCTGCTGCAGAGCCTTCTACTAGTGCCTGAGAGAGTGCTTCAAGTGACTTAAGATCACCAATGAATTCTTCTACTCGTCCACGACCATAGGCTTCACCATCAACTACATTAAATCTCAATGGGATCCAAGGTGTAGTATCTAGTGGTGCTGATCCTCGTGACTTAGGTAATACTTTATCGTAGGCTTCCTGATACCAGACATAACGTTGACCTTCACGTTTTACATGAGTGTAAATATTACATTGCTCATGTCGTGTGTCAAGATCATTGTTCTGTGCTGAGTTAGGTTTGACCATAACATCAGGATACTGTTCTTCAATCAGTTTCTTATTGATTGATTCCTTAGTAACAATCTCAATGATATTACCCATACCATCTCGATCAATAACAAAGCGTTCCAGTGGATATACTTTTAAGTTATCCTTATCCATATAGATAAGTGCATTACCACTGACAACCAAATGCTTTAGTGCTTGATGGATAGAGACTCGATCATCAGATGCTGAAATAGATTGTAAGATCGTACGTTCAATACGTGCAAAGGAAACATCTAGTTCAGATTTAATCTGAGGATCTAAGTCTTCTTTCATTAATGTTGCATCATCTACTTGCAACTTGAAGAAGCTAGTGTTGACAGGTAGTAGTGCCAACATAAGCTTAGAAGCTAGAGTCACTACACCCTTAGCACCAACTGATTGCCAAGGTGTACGTAGGTTCTTATGTTCAGACGTGTCATCGTCTTGCTTGATGAGATACGGAAGGGTCAACCGACTTGCTTCTAATGCAGTTTGCATGAAGTTATCTCGTGTTGACCTCAACGTCTCATATCTTGTTCTAGCTTTCATTTATTCTTCCTTTGTTGTTGCCTGATTTTACCTAGACCTTTACCTCTACCTCTACCTCTCTTACCTTTCGGTGCTACTGGTCCAGCAGATCCAGGTTTAGTTACTGCTGATTGGATCTTACCCATAGAAGCAGGTTTACCTGGCTTAGAAAACTTTCTTTTAGCTTTTTTCTTAGCTCGTCTATCAGATTGGGTTTGCATCTTAATAGCTGCTTCTTGTATTTTCCCTGTGGGAGCAGTATTACCTAGTTTAGAAAAATCTTTTTTAGCTTTCCTTATAGCTTTCTTATCTTTTTTAGATTTGCCACCCATATCAAGTAAGCCAGCACCAAGATGCTTTAAATTTTTAGAGCTTTTCTTATAGTCAGGTTTTTTACTTCCATTCAAAGTACCCATCATTTGATCAATACTTTTTTGATTGCTCTTGATACCTTCGAGTTGCTTGTTACTGACTACATTATTATTACCTTTTGAAAAGTCAATTGCTGTAGGCTTACTACTAATGTTGGTGCCATCACCCTTATACTTTAGTGTATCTCCTTCTTTGAACATTGTAGAACCAGGTCTACCGTTTTCAAAGTTGACAGTAAGACCTCTTTTTTTAAAGAAGCCTTCATCTAAAGAACTCTCAAGATTAATATCTGCATTCTTGTCTGTTGATGCAGACAACCTATTTAGCTTAGGAGGACTATATTCTTTTAATCTTCCATCACTATCGTATTGAATGCGCTCTTCACCAAATAGATAGCTACTGAACTCATTTACATTTAGACCATCAATTGATTCCTGTAGATCAAACCGTCCAGTTTCACCGTCGTATTCATAGTCAGTATCTGGAAGATCATCATAACCTTCTTCAACTTGTTCATCATAATACTTGTCATCATAATTCTCGTCATTATCAGAACCTTTACGATTGTTACCAGGACCTCGTGTACCAGGACCTCCATCCTTTCTTGGTTTATCTTTAGGATCTTTTTTATTCTTTTCACCAATTTTAGTTGGTTTTTTGGTGGGCTTCTTCTTATTATTATTATTGGTTTTCTTTTTATTATTATCTTTTTTCTTAGATGAAATATTCTTAGGATTCTTATTAGTCTTCTTCTTATTATTGCTCTTCTTCTTAGATGAAATCTTCTTAGGAGTTGATCTCTTCTTAGTGGGCTTACTCTTAGGAGTAGGCTTCCTCTTAGGTTGAATCTTCTTAGGTGTGGGCTTACTCTTAGGAGTAGGCTTTTTCTTAGGAGCAGGCTTTTTCTTAGGTTGAATCTTCTTAGGAGCTGGCTTACTCTTGGGAGCTGGCTTCCTCTTAGGAGCTGGCTTCCTCTTAGGTTGAATCTTTTTAGGAGCTGGCTTTCTCTTGGGTGCTGGCTTCCTCTTAGGTGCTGGCTTCCTCTTAGGTGCTGGCTTCCTCTTAGGAGCGGGCTTTTTCTTTTTTCTTTTAGCCATTAGGTTTCCATGCGTGTTAACAACCACTCAACAACTGAACGTTGACCTGAGCGGTACATAATTTTTTCAATTGAGTCATCTGGAGTGGGTGAAACAGGTGGGAAATTTTCATTCAGTTGCTGAGTAATTGCATGAGTTTCCATGCCTAATACTTCAAGCATGTTTAACTTTGTGCTCATGCGTACTGCGGTAGATTTACATTTGAATGTTCAAAGAAAGCAGGCATCCTTGCTGATTTAGTGAAGGAAAGTTCAGGTGCTTTGCCCTGATACATAAGGTTGTCACTAGATTGGAGCCAAAATTTTTTGTCTAAATTTTTAACGGTAGTATTTATACCTAGGGGTTGCATTACCCAATTGATTGTTGCCTTCCTCAATTTATCAAGAGAAGGAGAGGGACTAAAGCCCAACTCACGGCAGACAATAGTATTGGTAGCGACATGTATTTGTTCATCTCTAGAAATGTCTGCACTTACTGTTCGCATTCCAGCGTCACCATTAGCGCGAAAGAATGGTAAAAGAACGAAGAAAATCGCACGCTCGGCCACCATCGCTTTCGTGATCGTGTGATCAGGATGCGAGACCCAAGCATCTCGTAGCCGTAGAGCTTCTGCTTCAGCCTTCTCGTCCACCCCGTAAGCATTGGCGATGTAACCAAGAGCCAAGTCGTGGTTTTCTTCATCCTTGACGTTGGATAGGAGTAACTCCCTTGCCAACTCTGGAACTTCAGTGGACAATGCATCAGTTATAAAATCTCCCACAGGTAGTTCCATATGACGTAATGCAAGAGCACGGTGGATAGCCTCCTCCGTACCCTCTTTGCATGTACCTGCAGTTGTCTGGACAGGTGTCCATTTCCTTTTCCTTTGTTGTAGTTTTTCGTATGGGTTCATTCCGCGCAATCACATTGAGGTTCATTAGTTAAAATTGAGTTCAGGTAATCATCTACTTCATCCTCAGCAATTGCTGCATAGGCATTAGTCTTGTCCTGAACGTCTCCCATTACTTGTAAGGAGTAATAGAGAGATGTCTGTGGAGACTTAAGCCACTCTTCAATAAAGGTTTCATCCATGACAGCCAAGTCTGACCACCAATTAAATGAGTAACCGTGAAGAAGTCCACTGGTTTGATAGAGACGCATGATGCCATCTGCTACCCGTTTGTAATTTTCCCAGCCTACTTCTGATGCAATTTCTACATCACCATAGTTATAAGTTTGAACACCAAAGGTGCCAGAATCACGGTCAACTGTCCTTGCAATAGGTGGTGCAATTTCAGGGCAACATGTATATCCATCAGCATCCTGTGAGCGATAGCTACAAGAGGCTGTAGGAGCAATAGCAAAGGCACGGACCATTCCATACTCTTGTGCAACTAACGAAGCATCACGGATACCATGAGCTAGTTGTTGTACAAGAGAGAATGCAGCAGTTGCCTTTACTTCTCCTGCTGTGTATTGATCCAAAGCTCTTCCGAACTGCTCATAGGTGACACCGTACCTCCGCAAGAGGTTCGCAAGACCCAAGACTCCAAGTCCAACCTGTCGATCTGTGGTAGAAGGTAAGTACTGTCCAGTCTCTCCAACGTTTGTTCTAGAATGTAAGTTACAAAGTTCTTGCATCCCCTCAACGAAAGCACCAGGGATCTGTTCGAAGCTGCAGGCTCCAAGATTAATATGTTCGAGCAAGCATGTGCCCCTGCTTGGCAAGTACACCTCAAGGCATACATTTCCTCTGATTCTCTTTGTGCCTTCATACTTTACTTTGTTTAGCCAGACATCTCCAGCTTTAATTTTACTAATTAGAATTGTTTTATTGCCTGGAGACATATTGTCCCACCACTCTTGACTGATGTTTACACATCGCTTGACCCAAGGTAGGGTATCTCGTGGTGCAACAAGGAAGTCTTTTAAGTCTGGATGGTTTGCATCTAAATGTAGAACTACTGCCCCATTTTTAAATCGACCTCCACGTCGGAGAGTTTCGTTAAGAGCCGAATAGATTCGTCCAAATGATACAGGACCACTCGCAACGACGCCTGACTCTCTCTGGGTATCTTTAGCATCAAGTCTTGATAAGTGGATAGCAACTCCTGCTCCGTTGCGTAAAGCGTGGGAACAAAAACGCCAACTTGCTTCAATTCCATTTGGTCCTTCGAGTTCATTGTCAACAACAAATACTGTGCACGACACAGGGAGACGGCCATCAGGATCATCAATCCATGATTGAACACGTCCAGTTCTAGAAATTAAGTCGCTCATTTAACTAAGTCAGATAGATTAGGTGGTTGGTATTCAGGTCCCTTCATTACTTTTCCGTCAGGGCGTCGGATTGGTTTCCCATCAAGACCAAGCTTGGATAGGTTTGATTTATGTACTCGCTTCATTGCTTCTTCTAAATCCCATTCCATGTTCTCTGCATATTGAAATGCTACATAGACAAGATCAGCTAGTTCTTTTAGTTCATCCTCATAGCCTTCTTCAGTGGCTGCATACATGAACTCTTTAAACTCTTCAACGATCAAATCCCGTTGCATAGTCCGGCTCTTCGTTGAATTCTGTATCCCATACCGGGTACGGAACTCCATAGCTTGCTCTTGGAGGGATTGAGACTGTAGGTGTGTGTTGTAATTCATTCTCAAGATAGTGGATAGCTTTTTTAAGGTCTTCTGTTTTCGTTGAAACATCTTTGAAACCGGCTCTGCAAATATATTTAATAGCATTACCTAGATGATAGTTTAGTTGTTGGTCTCGAATGAAGTCCCAGACTTCAATTGATCCTCGGGTGTAGTGTGTGGGAGATTCCATTCTTTTAGTAGTTGACCTATGTTATTTGTAAGAATAAAATTAGTACGTTGTAACTGTAGAAATAATTCAATCATTTGTTGTGGAGGACAACGTTGTAGTAGATCCTCCATCCTTTTCATTTTGAATTCTTGTTCTAATGTAATCTCAGTTACTGGCATCGGTGGGAGTCCATAAGATGGGTCTGTTTTCTTTGAAGTCATAGTCATCAGCAGTAAGGATCTTTGCTAGTTGTGCATTCTGCAAAGCATCTACTTCTGTGAGACCTTTTTGCTTAAATGCTGCGACAACACTATTCCAAGTGTATCCATTTTCGCCAAAAAATTTTGCGCTAGTTTTTACACCGAACCCTGGTGCACCTGCATAACCATCAGTTTGATCACCAGCCAATGTTTGAATCAAGAACCAATTCCAACCATCTTTTTCACTGATTGTGAACATCTCTTTCATGTCCCAAACTTGACCTGGTATTTGTTTCATGTCTTTATCAGGGGAGCATATAACACAGTCTTCTTCAGAAGTTGCATAAATACCCATTGCATCATCAGCCTCTAATGTTGGCATGATGACAACCTTGAACTGATCATGTAGAGCATGAATTACTCTTTTATATCCGCACGGTTTTTTCCGGTTCCGGTGTCCCTTGTAATCCACGTAAACCAGCTTACGAAAATTAGTAGAATCGCTAAAGAAGAGAATGACATTAGGATCGAAGAAGTTAGATTTAATTTTATTGATTTCTCTAATAGTGTTGTCATAGGCTTCACTAAATCGACTGCCGACAACAATGACGTCTTCACCATAATCAATATCATATTCAGCAGAGGCACAGGATTTATAAACGATATAGTCGGCATCAATTAGTAGTGTGGTCATCCTTGACCCCTACTTAATTTGCGATCACCTTTTGGTTTAGATCGTTTACCTTGTCCTTGAGTTGTTTTCTTTTTGCAAGCTTTAATCTGCTCGCCTTTCTTTCCGTATAGCATTAGTGGGTTTCGCTCCAGTTGATTCCGTGTTTTGCTTCAGCGTCGATTCGACACCTGATGTTGTAGTACTCGCCAGCTTCTGTAGAGCTAAGTACCAAGGATGAACATAAGTCTTGTGCATGATTAGGGTCTACTTCAAATTGCAATTCATCATGGATAAATGCAAGTTGAGAGCAGCATAGTTTTAGTTCTTTGATTTTATCTTGATTGATAACCATCCACCTCTTTGCTACTACACCTGCTCCTGATTGGAGAAGGTAGTTAAGTGCTTTGTGAGATGAATCAACTGCAATTTTTCTTCCATCGAGAGATCGTATAAAGCCTTTTTCCGAAGCTTTCTTAATTGCTTGTAGGAGTTCTTCCAATCCCTCAACAGCATCAATGTATGCAGCGCGGATCTCCTTACCTTTTCGTTTAGCACTTGATGATGAGAGTTGTTTGTCGTATGAGTGGCCAATCTTTTCGTCACCTGCACCATATAGAAACGCATATGTGACGGTCTTGACTAGCTTTCGTGTGATGCCTATTTTGTCAGCATTAACTTGATGGATGTCACCATTGAGGAGGATGTCGGCGTATCTACCTCCATCCCATCGTGAAAGGTAATGACTAAGTAGCCTAAGCTCAATGCCAGACAAGTCAGCAGCAACCATGACCAAGCCCGGAGTTGGGATAAAGAGTCTTCTAAATCTTTCGTCGCTTGGGACTTGCGCCAAGTTGGGGTTTCGATGGGCACATCTATGTGTACTTGTGGCAACTGAACAGTGGTGATGGATTCTTTCATTCGTAACAAGCTTCAGCCATGCGTTCACGCCTTCCGAGAGGAGTCCAAGCATTTTCGTTACCTTCAAGACTCTCGCAAACTTCATAGAAATCGGCGATGCAATCTCGGTCAGAATAACTTCGTCTATAACTGGTTTCCCAGTAGTTGTCTTCTGGGTTGGAGTCCAGCCATAGAATGTTTGCAATATCCATGCAATATGATCTCGTGATGTTGGGTTTAGTTCTTTTAGTCGAGTAAAGGGTGCACCCTGGACATATCCAGCCGGGCCGTTATTTCGTTTCGGAGTGAATTCTGCTCCTGCAACGTAAGCGTGTTGCCTGCGTAGTGACTCTTCAATCTCTTGAAGCTCTTGTCTGAGAGTAGATGTAAGTTTCCATGCAGCTTCCTCGTCAAATCGCCATCCATGAATTTCTTGTTGTGTAAGTATTGTTTGTACCTGGTGCTCTAACGAGACCCATTCAGGTAAGGTGTGAAGTGTTTCCAAAGTTTGGTGGTAACGTGAACATCTTGTATGCAATAATCTTCCATTTCTTGTGACCACTCCTTCCAATCAGTGTCTTTGCCAAATGAACCTTTAAATTCACCTAATCTGTACCCGTATGATTCAAGAGAGTGTCGGCCATACATTTGTAATGGCATGTTTTTCCAGTTTTGTTTCTTATCTATTTCAATCATGTTTGAGTGGTACAAACGTGATAACAGTAAAGTGTCAATGACAACAGCAGGAGACTTAAACCAAGGGTAGAGCTTATTGAGTACAGGAATATCGAACCCAATAATATTATGACCCATGATGCAGTCAGAGTCTGCCAACCTCTGTATCCCTCGTACAATAGGTTCTTCTTTACCCGTATCATTGTACGCAATAGTTTCCTTTGTATTGAAATCATAGATAGCAAGGCAATGGATGGTAGTAACATTAGATAAAAAACCGTCAGTTTCTAAATCAAAAATTAGACTCACTTCTTGTTCCATACATAAGTCTTGTCTACAAATTGTGCTCGTTTAATAGCTGCCTCTGTTGGTGGATTAGGTTTAGTTAACATTGCTTGTTGATGTGGCGTTTCAAAAGTCTGTTGTTGGGTCGAATTCAGCTTCACTTTGTGTCTCTGTAAATTTACACTTATCTAAGTTGTACTTTAGTGTACAGGCTATTCCAACTTCGCCAGAATAGCGATTTTTAAGGACTCTAACTGTCGTAGAACCTCCATCTTTGTCGGATTGTTGGTCCCGTTCCAGTCCAATGACCGAATCGCTGAGCTGAGAGATAGCAGCAGAGCCTCGCAGTTGTCCGAGGGTAACTCTTGCTCCCTCTTCATGATTAACGTCACTTGATGTCCTCTTTAAATGTGATACAAGAAATAATGCAATACCAGTTCGTTCTACTAAAGAACGTAGACGAGTCATGGTTGCATCAATCATCCGTCGTTCATCACCATCCAATCCACTAAGTAGAATAGACAAGTGATCAAGGAAGATAATCTTGCAATCAAGACCATTAGCTAAGTATTCAATTCTATTGTAGATAACATCAGGATCATAAGACCCAAATCCATCAAATAAGAATAGGTTCCAATTAGCTAATGTCTTATCAAAAGCAGTGACAAGTTCTTCACGCTTAGGTTCCCCTAGGTGTAATGACTTACCAACTGCTACTGACATAAGGCCAAGAGCTGTACGTTTGTTTGATTCTTCTAAGGCTAGATAACCAACACGTTCACCACTTTGTAATAGTGATGTTGCTAGATCTCTACATATAGAACTCTTGCCTATACCAGAACCAGCCGTGATAGTCGTTAACTCACCGTATCTAATACCATGAAGTTTGTCATTAAGACCTTCAAATGGATAGAGATGATCGTGTGGTGGTGATGGTGATGTTACTAATTCAAGTAATGTTTTACCTTCAATGATGCCATCAGGTCGATAAGCTTGCTTGTCATAGAAAGCTTGATCTATAGCAGCATTATCATTAGCTTGCCAAGCATCTGAGAGGTCCTTATATGCCTCTAGACGGACTATAAATACCTTCCCCGGTGGAAGTACACCTGCCGCTTCTTTTGCCGCCTTCTGGCCCGGTTCATCGTTATCAAACCAAAGAAGGATTCTTTCATAGCCCTGAAGAAATTCGTAATTCTTCTGAACCGCTTTCTTCGCGCCTTGTGCACCCGTAGGTAGTGATACCACATCCCACGTTGGGCGTCGTTCATACCAAGTGGCGGCATCTAATTCTCCCTCAGTAATGACAATTTGTGTGCCACTACCTTTCCATAAATGTTGACCAAAGAATGATCCATCTGATTCACCTTCATAGTAGAAATCTTTGTCTGCAGTACGGGTCTTAGACCCTATTGGTACTCCATTTTTATCGTGGTAATAGAACCTTAGTTTATTTCCATCTCTGTAGATCTTGAATTTCTCGCAAGTCTTCTCAGATAGGTTTCTTTTTTGCAGCCGTCTGGCTGATCCTATGTAACTCATTCGAGTTGATGATCGATTGTGAATAGTAACTGGTGAATCTTCACCTGGTTTCCATGCATGACATACAAAACAAAAAGAGTGGCCATCAGAATAGATTGAATTACCATCTGATGAACCACATTCAGTACAGACATCATGCCTTAGAAACTCAGACAAGCCAGTCAATTGGGATGTTTCCATAACTTGTCCAAGGTATATCGTGCTTCTCGCACCATTTTGCATATGTTGTTGTTGACTTCTTACTAATCTTATTATATGGAGACTGGAAGACCATCCTTAAATCAATTTCTGGATGTTGCTGTTTGACGGCCTTAATCTTCCTACGATCCTCTGCTTCCCAGTACCCCTTGCACTCAAGATAAATACCGTTAGGCAAAAGAAAATCAGGAGTGTAGTTATGTTGAATTTCATAGGGAACCTTTGTAGATTCGTATTCGTACTTCACTCCTAAATTAACCATAAGATCAGCGACTTTCTCTTCAAGTCCTGATCGGAACGCCATTACCAAATACCAGGAATGATTTGACCGGTGACGGCATAAGCTCCAAGAGCAGCGATGACACCAAGCATTGCAAATCGTCCGTTAAGTAGTTCAGCTTTTACGTTGTGTGATTCGTTGACTTCCATAATTTCCATTTGGGGTTCTACAGCAAAAATGTTTTGGCGACCTTGATCTTCGTTAGTTACAGTCAAAAGTCCACCTCTTCTTCAGTTTCTTCAGTTGTTGTGACATTAGGTTCAGATGTTTTGAAGCCTGCTGTAGTACCAAACAAGGCTGCTACATCAGTGCTATTCATATCACCTGTATCTACTCCTGCTTCACTGTTAAGTGAGACTACTTGTACTCCTTGACACTTCAAGCTAGTGCCATAAGTGACACCATCCTTGAGGATGTAAGGCTTCTGATAGAAGGCTACCTTTACGGCAGATCCAGAATAGATAGGAGTATTGACATCAGTGATCTGCGTGCCTTCTGTATCAACTACAGGAGGACGGTTCTCCTCGTTCCAAGAGAACTTGATCTTATACTTACCTTCACTGACTTCTTCCCATGGCTCAGGCTTACAAACACTGCGCTTAGGGTTCTTTAGTTTCGACTCGCACCACTTAAGTGTATCGACTCGATCTTCTTCTAGTTTATCGATCATATCTTGATCAACAACTGTCGATAGGGAATAGCCAAACTTACTTGGCTTCATGATTGCTTGGAAGCCCTCAAGAATGACGGGCTCTTTGGTGACTAGGGTGTTACGTGACATTAGTATGTGTTAGTGGATGGGTTAGCAGTAGCGGGGGTAGACTCGATCAATACTCTTGATGATTCGATCTACATCAAGGGCAGTGCCAGGTGTCTGAAGCATTGAGAATGCTGTGATGTAAGCGTTAATGACAGGCTTAAGTGCTTGTCTTGCTTCTTCTGTTAAGCAGCTATACTTAGTAGGACGTTTGTATGCTTTATGAGGTGTGTTCTTTTTAACCACATCAATAGCTTCCAGCACACCTTGATCAAGCCTTGCATAGACAGAATTGACTACCTTTTTAATCTCATTGAAAATTGGGTAGTACATATCATTCTTTGGTAGATCAAAGGTTGATTCAAACCCCGCATGAGGCAGCATTGACTTGTACATTGCAAGCTTGAGACGCTGAATGTCTGGAGCTTTGATTGTGAGATCAGCTTGCAACCTGACAGCAGCATTCAGATTCTCTTCAACAGAGACGCGAAGACCAAGAGCTTCTTGAGTAATGGTCTCGAAGCCAGCAGCGCCGACAACTTGAACCAGCTTGAGAGCTCGCTTTTGGACGGCTTCTGATCGGTTGGTCAGCTCATGCAAGACCCAGTGCCAAGCAACAGAAGGGCTGAAGAGTTTGGCGACCTTGGAACCTGACTCATGAGGCACATTGCACTCAAAAGCTGCCCCATCGGGAGCCTGTGGAAAACTCTGGGATCCATTGACATCACTGGGCTGAGCTGCCCCATCGAGCCACGTGTTCAGCGGCTGTGTGTTGTCAGCATTGCGGGTTGCCTTCACGATCTCCGACATGGAGACATAGGCACGTCCTTCAACTTCGTAAGCATTGAGGCCAAGGCCTGGAAGCTGAACGGTTTTGGTGGCGGTTTTCATACGTTAGTGGATTGGTTTAACAGAAAAAATAAGTTGATTCAATGACGGATTCTGGTTCCAGATCTCCAATCATCGGTGGTTCAGTTTCGGCACCAATCTGTTGAGCCCATGATTTAAGGTAATCATTCTCAGCAAATAGGTGCATGTATGTCTCACGTACGATTGTGGACAATGAAGACATATCAGTTGATCTGCATAAAACAGAGTCATGAATCAATGCAATAGGTGCATCGAATCGTAGTGTTGCTAGATGTAATAGTGAAGCATCTAGCGAGTGGATTAAGTTAGGACTAGTAGCAGACTTATGATGTTTAAGATCTACTGTGTCTGAATCATCAGTTGCTATACGAATGTCAACCACACCTAATAGTTGTAGTTGTACTCGTTCAGTCAACTTCTTATTCAGCTTCTGAGTGACAATAAATCCTGAAGGTGTACACCATTCAAGATGAGTTGCACCCTTCTTAATAGCCTTAGCTACTTCAGACTCAATCCAAGCCATTACTTTCATAGGACCTGGAACAACTACGTCCATGGCATCTCTAACAGCCTTGACAGTTGCAGTTAAGTCATCCTTACTTATCTCTATACCTTTCTCTTTCAAAGCATCACGAATGTAGCCTCTATTTGAGTAAGGTTTAGCGTTATAAGGTACGGTCATTACGACACGTTTGACTACCTTTCTATCAAGATGTTCTTTGATACTGTCAGGGCAGTTGGGTTTAGCTTGTTCAGCGACGGTTTTATATGCGTCGGCTGGTGCTTCTCCCGGCAATACATTGACAAGACGGGCCGTGTTGGCGTCTCTACATAATCCAGCGAGGATTTGTAGTCCTGAACAGGTGGCGTCAGTCGCAATACACAGAGAAGTAAAGTTTCGATCACAAGTAATGACACAATGGTGGTATTCCTCACATGCAGCTAAGAATTGCCAAGGTTCTTCTGCTGCTTCCCACACTGGAATATGTCCTAGTGGATCAGTTGCTACCCGTGAGATTAGGTCTTTGTTATCAGCTACCCATTGCATACGTTCATGCATTGGTGCTTTATCTAGACCATAAGTAGTAGCAACTTGAAATGCTATCCATGGCTCAGCATCTGGAGTCATGAAAGCGGGTTCACTGAAATGGATTAATGATTTACCAAAGTCAGTATCTTGTGGTGTTAGGAATGCAGGGATTGGATAAGCTCTACCCCTATAGTCAAATGACCACGGAATGAAGAACTCCTTCTTATCTTTGAAGAGCCTAGCTGCTTCCATTGTCATGCGTGTTCTACATGACTTCTTGAATGATGCTGCGTTCTTGTTAAGTACCTCTGCTGCCCTTCGTCTGTAGTCTTTACGAGAATCTTTGTTCTCTGCAATATCTACAGGCTTAGGTGGTAGGGGTATCTCTACAATAGGGATGAACTTGTCAACGATAACTCCTCGTTCCATTAACGTTTCAGCAACGTCCATGATGAATGAGTTGACCTTGAATCCTACCTTCTGAATCTTGTTCAGAAACTGGATTGGTGTTTCTCCCTGTATACATCCCTGACCGCGGCGAACCATGTCGTGGCCTCGCATTACCTCATTTAAAAGGTACCCACCTTGCTTTGATTGTGACCAATCATTTGGTTCAATTAACATGGGATATGCAATTGGTGAGAATAACTCAGCCTGTGCCATTACATCGTCTTTAATCTCCATGAATTCAGGAGTAGGTACGATGTAGTTATCCCTTCTTTTACCTGTTTGTATCATTTCTTTAGTGAACCATCCACTAGATACGATGATACAGTCAAGCAACCAATTACCTAGCTTGATCCTATTAACTCTGCCCCATGATTTCCATTGAGGTACATCATATCTTTGGATCAGCGTCCTTACAATGACAAACTTTTGTTGAGTTCCAGTAGTATTATGCCAATAGTTCTTCTTAAGTATATTTAACAAGCCAGGACAGTTTGTCTCATAGAACTGCATTTGTGCTTCTTGTTCTACTGCTGTACCTATAGACTCTGCAACTGTAATTAGTAGATTAGCCTTATCTTTATAGCTAAATACTTTATCGAAGACCACCTTGCAGGCAATAGCACCTGCTGCACCTGCTTCTATTGGTGCTAAGTATTGGTGTATCTCAGCAAATGACTTGCCGATACATCCTTCCTTGATTCGTTTCTTGGTTTCTTCGATTCGTTTGGTAACAAGAGGCAGAAGACTGTTGATACTGCTACAACCGTAAACAGTTGCAGAAGCGTAACTCTTCTTTTCGAGATCTCTCGTATTCTTTCGTAGACGTTCCAATCCCATTCGGATTGCGTCTCTTTCAAATTGAATTTGCTCATCGATTTGCTGTGGTGTTGCCAGATGTTTTACCTATAGATTGTGAATTGAGAAAGGGCATAAGATGACTTATACCCTAGTGTAATTGATTAGATAGTGGTTATTAGATGGCTGATCTAATAATTTATACTAGAGATAGCGTCCTTTCGGGCATTATCTGTGACCTTCGCATACCTAAGTGTGGTCTCTATTTTCTTATGACCCATCAGGTCCATTAACACTCTGACTGGTACTCCGTCTTCAATCGCCCATGTGGCAAATGAATGCCTAAGACAATGAAATACCAAATGAGTTTCTAACCCTGAGTCACGTACAGCCTTCTTAAAGTAATGAAGAACTGAATGACCACCACACCATTGATCACCAAAGATAGTTACGTCCTTGGGTACACCATCACAACGTGATTGCAACATAGGTAACAACTTATCGTGGATAGGTACTGTTCTCCAATCACCAGTCTTAGTGTTGAATTCAGGTCTACCTCCGATATAAATAAGGTTGTTATCTAAATCGATATCACGAACTGCGACCTTGAGACACTCAGCACGTCTTGCTCCAGTTAATGCAGCAAAGCGTATAAGCTCAGGTAACCCTGTCTTATGCGTCTGTGTACAAATAGTCTCAATGTCTTCCTTCTTGAAGTAGTAAGGGCGTCCTGCATACTCCTTGAAGTGTGGTCTACGTGGTACGTTCATATCTAGTTCTTCCTCATCAACTGCATGAGTGAGAACTGTACAAACAGCAGACAACTTACGATTTAGAGTTGCATCCTCATATTCGTATTGGTCCATGAGATAGTCAACAAAACCTTTTAAAGTTTTGCGGTTGATCTCTTCACATAATGATGTTGCTCCATAGTATTCAGTGAAATGCCTGGTATTGATGCCAGGTTGTTTGAGTTCTAAGCCTTGCCATTTACGACGAGTCTTAAAACAATAATCAACGGCGTGTTGCCACTCCATAGATAGCCTTTTTGAATTGGTCAATAAAGTCTTCGCCTTTAGGAGTTAGCCTTACTAAATGTCTGCGTCCATTACTAGGATCACTGTACTTTTCTACTAGTCCTAAGCCAGGTAGTTTAAGCCTGTTAGTGACACATAAAAAGTCAATCATCCTAGAGGAAGATGCAGTACTAAACTCCAAGTCTTCTTCTATTGCTTGCTTATGGCATGGATTGTGAGAAGCAATATAAAGAAGACAGGAAACGGCTTGTCCAGGTACTTCGTTATGCAAAGTACGTAGTAACTCCCATCCTTGAAGAACAGAGTTCACTTTTCTATCTGTTTCCGTCCGTTTAAGGGGATCCATTTAGGAAAGGAAAACTCCACGATTATTATACCAAAGTGTATGTGTAATGTATGGCGATGAAACCAAATGTCATAACGAACTGCGTCGTTGAATCCAAAGTAAATCAAAAGCTACTGTTCGATTTGATACATTGTTCACTGCATTTCTACATTTGTCTGCACAATTCATCCAACAACTCTTGAAATTGTAAGGTTTTGTCATTTGTAACACCATGAGCTAGATAGAATGAGTATTCTTCCTCAGTCATAGTATCCATCATTGATTGGTGGGAATTCGTCATTGATTGGTGAAAATTCGTCATTGTTTTTAATTAGTTGAATTGAATCATGGTTTGCAATTGTGACTTGGTATTCTCCAGTCTTCATATATTTAAGGAGCCTGTTTCTTGCAGGTCCTAATTTTGAATACGTGTGTTCTGTGATTTTTCCTGTTGCTTTATGCTCTGCACGCATAATGCACATCACAGACGATGGAATGTCCCATCCACCAACACGCCAATCAAAGAAGTCTTCTACTGAACATGGTTCAAAGATCTCATCGGGTGCTTCTTGTATTGCTTCAAAGTTATTAGGAAACTCTTTACCACTCATCATTTCTCCTGACATTAATTAGTTGACAATTGCGATTGGTTGATAGTTCTAAGGCTGCCCATGCAGCGTGTTCGTTATCTTTGGCTATGACATATTCCATGAATACTTCATCACCGCAGTTAAGCGTGACTTCATAGTCATACTTTTTGGTACCGAGAAGTGGCATGATGAACTGCGTCCTTGATTGTGAATAGGGTGTGAATTTAAAAAAAAAGCGAGTCAGTTAGACTCACTTAGTGAACTTATTTGCAAGCTCTCGTTGTTGCTCTGCTTTGCGTTTGTTGAGCTTCTCCTTGAGCTTTTTGATGTAGACAATGAATGCGTTAGACATTACTTACCTCCGTAATACTTGGATGTGATGCGATTAGAACGTTGCCAGATAATAGCAGTTGAAAATAGTCCTACCATCCCGACAATTGCAAGGATGATTGTAGACTCAGAGGGAATGAACATAGTTGTGAAAACCTGTAGTGAGTGTGTAATAATCAGAGAAACATGTCTGATAAGGTTGATTACTTTCGAGCATACGATTGACGCAATACTCTGTATCTCCTAAGACTTGTTGTATATCATTGTTGGTATGGTAGCCACGTTGATACACAGCAACACCACTGAAGCCAATGATAAATAGCAGAATAAATTCTCTCATAAAGTGTTAAGATTGTGAATTAACTCCATGAAGACATAAAGTCTTGAATGGTATATCCTTCATCAGTATTAGTCTCATCAATAAGTTGTGAATGAGTCATAGACTGAATATGTTCACGATACTTATCAGGGTTATTGTCAAATACCTCATCATAATCATCGTGGGTGTACCACTTATATTCTGCGACAAGTGCATCAACTAGTTGTTGATGTGAATAATCAGTTGGTAGTGTTTGCATCATTAATCAGAAGGAGGATAAGAGAATTTATAGCGGTGAAAGTCAGATAAATGTTTGTTATCTTCCTTCCATTGGAAGTACTTAGACTGTTTAGTCGTAGTCTTCTTCGGTGATTGCTTGGATGTAGTCATAGAAAGCATGGTGCAAGTCATGTTTGTGAGTGTCATTTAGTGAATCATACCAAGGGTTTACAGACTCACTCCAATCAATGATGGTAGTTTTAATTTCTTTCATCAGGCAACCTCCGAATAAAGAGAATCATCAGTCATTGAATTGATATAATCAGATGCAACTAATTCAATGAATGTCCAGACAAGTTTGTTCTTCATGTCAGTCATATCATGGCAATCAGTAACAAGTTCAAACATGAAGTTATCACCAATGACATCACGAAGATAGTCATAGATATCCTCTTCGTACTTATCAAAGAACTCTGTTGTTTCAGTGTAATAGATATGAGAGGATGCACATCCTGATTCGCAACCATGATTGGCAATATCATTCAACTCCTCGGAGTCGTAGGTTTCTAAAATAGATTGAACAGCAGTACTTAAAGTCATAAGTAAGAAGAT
>WLWF01000339.1_pt1 | contig 46038 bp, 58 predicted proteins | sample 6718331 | NCBI WGS metagenome assembly WLWF01 (sample SAMN12718692, study PRJNA515312) | sponge metagenome | isolation source: marine sponge | host: Mycale hentscheli | place: New Zealand: South Island, Marlborough, Capsize Point | collected 2003-05-01 | reverse complement strand
CTTTTTTTAGTGTTACATCACTACCATCAAGACCTCAAATTTGTCTCACCACAGTCATTTTCTCAAGTATGGATATCTCTTTTATTTCTTTGTAATGGTGACGATCTTCAGGAACAACTGATGCTTCACAAAAAACACTGGCTCCCATCTTTAGATACTTCTTCGTGATATCAACATGCATATCAGGAGGAGTTGAGATAATCACAATATCTGGAATCAGATCTTTGCTATCAATCAGGTCTATGCCTAGAGAATCGGCGATGGATTTTTTATCAGGGTGAATATCTTCGCCGTATATTTTAATTTTTCTATCAGTGAATCGCTTCAGGCACCTGATTCTTCTTTTTCCCATAGAGCCGCAAAACCCTACTACCAAAGCGCTAATATTATCTTTCATTTTTTCTTAACCACGCTTCCACAAGAACGTCAATTTCTTCTTCAGTCATAAATTCTTCCTCATCTTCAAAGAGATTGTCTTGAGTATCAGGTCCTATAACAACATAATTTCTTTCAACCCTCGCGCTTTTCTTTTCGAAGACCGTATATAGTTGTTCATCAAACTTCTCGCCCCAGGAAAGACCTGTAATATTAAATTCAAGAGAACCTTCGTGCCCTAAGGCATGAAACATTCTCTCAGCTATAGTTTTTATTTTCGCCTTTTTCATTCTTAAGATAAAAATAGGAGTTCTAATTTCTTTTTCTGAGAGAGGTATGCAGTCAAGCACAAGACTTACAGCTTCTTCTATGGAGATAAAATACCTTGAGATATTCTCATCTGTAAGCGTCAGCTTCTTTCCTATTTTTATTTGCTGGTAAAATGTCTCTATTACAGAGCCTGCACTCCCAAAAACATTACCAAATCTTACGACTGTAAATTTTGTTGTTTCTTTTCCTGGCTTGGATGTTGAGCGCTCCGGCGCATTTAGAAAAAGCTTTTCGGCTAATAATTTTGTTGTTCCCATCACGGAGGTGGGATTTACAGCCTTATCAGTTGAAATAAGTAAGCAGTGAGGCGTATTCTGCTGACGACATGCATCAACAATATTTTGAGTACCCTGAATGTTTGTTTTATAGGCTTCATCAGGATTAAATTCGCAGAACTTAACATGTTTTAAAGCTGCAGCATGTATGACAATGTCAGAGTCTACGACTGCTCTTTCCAGTCTGTTGATGTCTCTCACATCTCCAATAAGATATCTTGCACGATCGTCATCTCCCACTATTTTAGAAAGCCTATAAAGAGAGTACTCGGAGATATCGTAGCACTTAAGCTTTTCAACTCCTAGGGACAAAAGCTTGGCGCAAATTTCAGAACCGATCGAGCCACCTGCTCCTGTCACTAGAACTGTTTTTCCCTTAAATGTCAAAGCAACTCCTAACAACTTCAGATACTCTTTCAATTTCTTCATCAGTGATAGAAACCGAAGAGGGTAAAATTAATGTGGTCTGGTAAAGATTTTTAGCATTCTTTGTAGACTTCAAATTATACTTTTTCTTTATCCAATTTACATTACAAGCTGGCCTAAAAATATTTTTTGCTTCAATATCATGGCTAGACAAAGCTTTCCTAACCTTGTCCCGCTGTTTTTTGTTATCAAACTTTACAACAGTTACCCACATATTCGACCACGATCTAGGGTGAGGTATTTGAAATCTTACACCCAAAGATGAGAGACTATTTATGTACTTTAAATGAATAGATCTTTTTCTTTTTAAGACATCTTCAAATCTTTTAATTTGAGAAGATAGAAGGGCTGCATTAATTGACCCCATTCGATAATTGTAACCTAATCCGTGATAGTCATAACTAGAGCCTTTTTTATTCTGGTTAATCAATTTCTTAGCTTTTGCAATTACCTTTTTATCTTTGCACATCAAAGCACCTCCGCCGCAAGAGGTGATAATTTTATTTAAATTAAAACTAGATATTGAGATGTCTCCCTGTTCTAAAACAGAGCGAGAATTATAAAGTGAACCTAAGGATTCTGCAGCATCTTGAATCAAGGCAATATTATTTTCCTTGCAAATTAACTTCAGCTTCTCATATTCGCAGGGAACACCAAATAAGTCAACTGCTAAAACAGCCTTTGTCTTCTTGGTAATTTTTTTCTTAACATCCTCGATAGAAATACACCATGAATACTGCTCAACATCTACAAAGACAGGTGTTGCCCCGCAGTACTCTATAGCATTCCAGGAGGCTGCAAAAGTCAGGGATGGGCATATAACTTCATCACCCTTTTTAACCCCTGACATCAAGAGGGCTATGTGTAAAGCACTAGTGCCTGTTGCACACAAAGCCGCATTTACTTCGAAAGTTTCTGCAAATAGTTTCTCACATTTTTCAATGTGTGATGGGACTGCAATACCTTCTCTCATGCACTGAACTACTGATTCAATATCATCTTCAGTAATTTGAGGCTCGTAATTAAAAAGCATCTAGGTCATACTTTCAAGACTTAGGGATAGAAGTAAAGACCCTGTTCCCCTGGTTGATGAACTGCACTTTTCTCTTCGTGGATATTGCTGATATAGTTAGACATACACTCAAGCGTTGTAACACCGTTGCCCTTGTTATACGCTTTCACTACTTTTTTACTATCTAGATCTAGGCCTGCGCTATTCGGCTCAGAGAAGCAAAGATACTTACAGATTCTTTGCATCTCATTAATAAGAATTTTTTTATTTTCGTCAGCAGCAACATGCATCAGAAAGCCGCATGTCATTCCTAAGTCAAATTCATTGTCTCGAAATCTTTTTAAAAATTGCCCGCCATCTCTTAGGCTGGCAACATAAAAATCATCACCTTGGGAGAAAAACTTTTTATTTTCTTCGATAACATGAGGGTTAATATCAATTCCTGCGCACCTAGAGCCGTATCTTTCCTTGGCGTGCCTAAGATTTCTCCCTAAATTGCACCCAAATTCTATAATAGAAGAGTCGGCACTTAGGGGCCCGTACCTCTTTTCAAAAAAATCAAGTGCTTCATTAGTTCCTAATATTTTCCTCGAACATTCCAGATATTCAGATGCATGCGTTCTTCCTTTTTTGCCAAGGTGATCCTCGCAGAATGCACCGTATTCCCAGCCTATTCCCCCGGCTTTAGCACATGCTTCCTCGTCAAACTTCTTTTTAATTTTGTATTTACCGGAAACAACGTCTTTGTAGTTGATGTACTCTCCCCGCCAATTTATAAAAGTAAAGTCTAAATCTCTCGTCATTTTAAAGCTCCAATCAGTGAATATCTATTAACTATTGTCGCCAAACCTATGCTGAATTACTTTTCGTAATTCTCTTTCCTCATCGTAGACATCTTCAGTAGCATTAGACCCTAGGGCGCTATGCATGCTTGCAAATTCTCTAATTTCTCTTAGCTCTTCTGGGTTTATGCTCATGTGATTGTCTGGGCCGGGAATATTTCTGTCTGTAGTAAAATGCTTTTCCACCCATGTTGCACCATGTGAAATAGCAAACTTAGGAAAGAAAGATCCAAGACTGTGATCACTGATTCCAAACTGGCCTCTTGAAAGTGCGTCCCTAATTTGGAAAAATCTTTTTAGGCCTATTTTTTCAACAGGTGTTGGGTACATTGAAACGCAATGCATAACAACATAATCTCGCTTAGTTGAAGCGAGAAGCTTGTCAAGGTCGGTGATTTCTGACATTTCTGTCATTCCAGTAGAGCAGATAAGTGTTTCAAAGCTATCTGCCAGCTCCCTTATCATCTTGTTACTTGTGGAATCACAGCTAGCAATTTTAATAGTATTCATTCCCAGGCCGCTTAGGAATTCTACGCGCTCTCGATCAAAGCACGTAGTCAAGAAATTAATATCTCTTTTCTTGCACTCCTCAATAAGTTCGTAGTGCTGTTCATTAGTGAGCTGAGCCTTATCGTAAAAGTCTCTTTTGTTTTTAAAATTAAAGAAGGGCTCAGGAGTATCCCAAGGACCCGGAGGTATTTTTGAAGCCTGCCAAGATTGAAACTTTGCAAAGTCAGCACCGTTTTCAGCTGCCGCATGAATCATTTCTTTTGCAAGATTCATATCTCCGTTATGATTCGCTCCTATTTCAGCAATGATTTTTACCTTATTCATTTTCGTCTTTCTGTGTAGGTTTAGAATTTTCTTTAGATAGCATTTTATCATACTTTGCTACCTCCGAAATGTTTTCGGAGCGATTATTAATATGCATTCTATATCGATAAAGGGGTGCCTTTAAGTGCTCTATTTTATACTTCTCACTAAATCTTTGGTGAAGATCATGACCTTCTCTCATTTTAAAATTGCCATCATATGCACCTATTGCGCACAAAGCCTCATAATCCATCATGATCCCGCATGCAATGAAGTCCTTGCTGGCATCAAATCTGCCGATCTTCTTTCCATGAAAGTTAACCTTGGTATAGTCGCAAAATACTGCCTGGCACTCGTGATTAACCTCAAGGTACGCAGTAAGCATTGACAGAAAATGTCTAGACACATAATCATCACAATCCACTCTAACAAAAAATCTCCCCAAAGCACTTTTTACAATTTTGTTTAGAGATCCAGGCAATCCAAGGTTCACATCATTGTTTAGAAGGCGAATATTCAAATGAGGTTTCATTTTATCAATGATATCATCTAAAGGAACGGAAGGATTATCATTGCAAACTACAACTTCAAAATCATTTTTAGGTAGAGTCTGGTTAGCAAGACTCCTAAGGCATCTAAAAAGCCATTCCTCTTGCTTATAACAACACACGGCGACAGTTACTTTAAACATTCTGGGTGATCCTTCCTAGCTCCAGATCTAACTGTGTGTCTATGTTCAATGACCTTTCTTCGGGCATCACGTATGCTAAGCACTTCTGGCCTACTCTTTCATTTGTATCAATTAAGACTTCTCTCTTCATGATGAAAATGGCACCATTTCTAAGGTAAAATTTCTCTGCATCTTGCCTTCTTCCAATTTTTCTTTCTGTAAAGTGTGTACACATAGATTCGATCATGCCCGCGTCATTTATCTTTTTTATCTTTTTTGGATGAAAATGATTTAATTCATAAACCGAGTAAAGGCTGTCTGCATGACTGTTCCTGAAAAATAGATCATGAGCGCTTTTAACATCATCAGCAGTCCTGAGGGGTGATGTTGCCTGAAGCTCACATACGATACCATATTTTTCGTTGTAGATATCTTCACATTTAAGAACAGCATCTTTTAAAGCAACTGCAGAAAGAACATTGTCTCTTGAAAGTTTTTCATCTCTCATAAAGGGGACTTCTGCACCAGCTGCTATTGCAGCAGCCTTAATTTCTTCTGAGTCTGTTGATACAACTATTCTATCAAATGCGCCACTATTGATAGCCGCACTTAATGTCCAGGACAAGAGAGGTTTTCCACAAAAATCCACAATATTTTTTTGGGGTATTCCTTTGGAGCCACCTCTCGCCAGAACAATACAAATTTTCTTATGCTGTGACGTCATAGGGAAATTTCACACTTTCAAAACCTACCATTACTCTTTTTAAATGAAACGGAGATGTTTTACCTTTATTGATTCCGTGAACCGCAGACGGACATATTTCAATGCCACTGTTCTTTAAAAAGCTTATCACCATGTCGTTATAGTGATGTCTCTGCCCTTCAGGATATGAATACAAGTCTATCTTTTTACCTGTCACAGACTCCAGGCATCTTATGCTTTCTTCTACTTCGTACTTAATTTCTTTTTCACTTAAGAAAGATAAAATTTCATGATTGACGGAGTGACCACCTATATCAAAGAGTTCATGATCTGATATTTCTTTTATTTGCTTCGCTGTTAAGTTGTAATAGTTTGGAGTATTTTTAGAATTTTGATATTCTGGGGCGCCAAGTAACACGCTTAATTCTTCAATAATTTCGTCTCTTTGAAGAGGTGTGCATTCTTTTTTAATGACTGCTTTTACTTCTCTAATAGATCGAATCTTGTCTTCTGGCAAGCTGTCTTCTGACAGTATAAACTCTCGTTTAATTTTTTCATTATCAATAGCATAATTTCCAGGCCTGCACATGTTGAAGATATTTTCCAGCTTGTCGGTCCAAAACATTTTTTGACTGCCAATGTAGCCGGTGCTAATAAAAAAAGTTGCAGGAACTTTTGCTTCTTTTAAAATTGGAAATGCATCAGTGTAGATATTTTCATACGTGTCGTCGAAAGTCACACAAACATAGTCCTTATCATCAGAATTTTCCTGGTTAAGTAGCCGAGTCCCTTCTCTTAGCGAAACTACATTGTGATTTCTGGAAAGATATTCCATTTGCTTTTTAAATTCTTTGGCAAGGACATGCTTTCCAGAGAAATTTTCAATACCCAGGCTCTGCGCAGAAGTTACACCGTGATAGAGAAGAATATTTAAAGTTGCCATCTTTAATGCCCTTTGAAGTTATCAAAAATCTTCTTGGCTTGCATTTTTTTCTCTATAGGCATCGCACTATAATACTTTCCAAGAATCTTTTGCTTTCTTGTATCAAGCACAGGGTTTTCACTTTTCTCAAGAAATTTTATTGCTCTTAAAATAAATCTAACAGCTGCAACAGTTGTGAGATACTTGATATGGTATATTTCTCCGCAATTGTTTATGTCTATTGCGCTTTCAAAAAGAACATCTCCCGTATCAAGGTTTTCATCTATTGTATGAATTGTAACACCGATATTATCAAAATCTTTGTTTAGTATTGACCATAAGTCAGAGTCTAGACCCCTGTATTTCTGGATCATTCCTCGATGAATATTGATCATACCTAGCTTCGGTATATTAAAAACCTCTGGATATATTTTTCCAGTACCGAAAACTATTCCTAGATCAGGTTTAATATTTTTTAACCAGCTTATGGCTTCAGGGTTATTACAAGACGAGCAAGTGAAGCTTTCATTCTCAAGAATTTCAGAAGTCAAATTATCAAAAAATTTTTTATTAAACTTCTCTTCTTCTTTTTCAAAGAAAGGCCCCATCTTGTAGGGCTTGCTTAAAACTCTAGTCTCATATAAGACACTTATATCTGACTTTGTTTCTAAAACACACTTGTTGATAAAGTATCTATGGTGATCAGTATCAGTAGTGAGCAGTGCAATTTTCATTACTACCTCTACATACTATACTTTGTCAATGGTTACTTTTTTAAAATGAAGTCAAGTATCTCTTCTGAAGCATTTTTTACCGGTGAAAGATTTTCTTGTATTGAAGCATCAAAAGCTTTTGAAAGATCTTTGTTCATCAGGGTTCTTAAAGCGCTTGCTGTTGTCGTCATTACGTGTTCTAGAGCGATATCTTTTTGAACCTGGACACAATATTCGTAGCCATATAAGAAGGGAAGCATGGGATCAAAAGGCTTTGACCTAAAATTTATCATGGGTACTCTAAGCTGTACCGCCTCCTCAATTCCGGTAGAATCGAAATTTATTACTACATCTGCAGCCACTAAAGCCTCTAAAGTAGGGTGGGGATACCACTCTTCATCTTCAAGATAAATGTCGCCGCGACTAAAACAATTCTTTTGGACAGGATCTTTTCCTCGACTCTTAACGATAATAGAGAAATTTTCTTCTCGTAGAGCGTCGTATATCTCTTTAAGCTTAGTTAGGTTTAGATCTCTTTTTCTAGGGTATAGTACGAAAGCGTACTTTGATTTTTCATCTAGGCCGTGCTTTTCTAAAACTGATTCTCTTGTGGGTATTAGATCAAATTTAGGCGTTCCTAGATAAACATTTTTATCAGAAATGCAGTCATAAAATTGTGCATACTTTTTTGAGATAAAGAAAATATTTTCACATTTATCTTTGTACTTGGAATATGAAAAAGCAAAGTCTGTCTGGTAGGTCAGGGCATAGACAAAGGCTCCATCGGGCACGTAATTAGACCCTACACCTTCAACTGTTATGACAGGATCTAAATTTTTAATTCCTGACTTAAGAGCCTGGATGTTGCATCCCCCAAGCAAACTATCTAAGATATTAATCGATTTCTCTGAGTAGGGATTATTGTACTTTCCTGTATGGTGAATAAAAACATTAACAGGAATATTTCTCCGAATACAAGCCTGAATCATCGGGTAAAAGTATTTCAGGTATGTCATTTCCATCAAGAGAAAATTCATTAATTGTGACCTACTTCAGAGCCAGTGGCTTTTATAAATCTTCTGGTATCGCAGCTAAAGTGGCATTCCATGGGAATGACGAAACCTTGATTTCTGCCCTCTTCCGATACAACAGGTTCTTTCTGATTTTTGGATACTACCGTAACAACATCGTTCTCTCTGTACGCAGAATTATTTCCTACTATATCCTCAGAATTTTGGGGAGAATTTTCGTCATAATTTGATAATATTTTCTCTACTAATTTTCTCGTAAGGCATGTTCCAGGCTGAGTATAAAATTTACCTTTATTTGACCTTACTTGTATTTTTTCATTTTCAAATATGACATCTCCCAAGAAAGGGTTTTCTCCGCTACACTTAAGATAAGTGTTAGCAAAATGAACTACCTTTGTATCGTCCTCGTAAAACGCTTTAGGGACGCTTTCAAAAACCAGCGGATTAATTATATTGTGGTCATCATCAAAAAATACAAGAATATCACCATCAGTTTCTAAGAATGTTTTTAGAATATCTTTGTAAGCTAGATTTAGACCCTTTCTCGGACTTCCGTAAGTTAGGTGTAGATTTTTTCCAGACTTTTCAATATTTCGATATATTGCCTCGCAAGACTCCGCTGAACCTTTTGCATTTTTATATTTGTAATCATCAATGTTGACAATGTAAGAAACATCTTTATTTAATCTGCAAATATTTTCAATATGGCTTGCAACTGCTTTTGATACTATTTCATCATCTATTATTGCCGGAATACCGATGCAAAATTTCATTTTAGGTTCCAAATCCTTCTATTATCTGAACATACTCTAAGATAGAATCCTCAAGTGTCTGGACCTGCTTCAGGGCGTTTTTCTTTGCCTCATTCAGGGCACCTAGCGTACTTTGACTCTCAAGAATATTAATCAAGTCGCTGGTAGACTTAAAACATATTCCGGCATCGCCAACATACTCATCAATACTACCTCCACCTGACTTGTAGATTACTGGTAGACCTGCCGCCATAGCTTCTTGTACATGATTTGCGCCAGCTTCTTCTTCAGATGCAGTAAGATAAACATTATGACAGGTTAAAAAATCAACTATTTGGTCGTCATAAAGTGGCGGAATCCAGTTTTTAAAACTAATATCATCAGGTTTCCTGCCGGCATAAGTGAAGCTATGAGAAGAATTCTGGCAGTAGCCATCAAGAAACCTATATGTTTCAAAACCTTTTTTCGAGTTAGTGGACCAGTGGTGAGTCGAAATGGAGAGTGGAAAATTGATTTTTTTGGTGCATCTCTTAAGATAGAACTTGGCCATAGGAAAGTTTCTAACTATCTTAAAATTTTCATTCGAGTAACCAATATGATCTTTTGCCCACAAGCTAGGAAAGAAAACAAAGTCTGATAGCTGCGTAGATTGAATCACAAGCTTCGTAAGATCTGGCTTTGAGTGTGTACCAACATCACCCACTCTTTGCAATACAGGAACATTCTGGACGCTCTTGTAATCTAAAAAATTTTGGTACCAGATTCCTTTTTCATTGGGGCGAGGATCGAAACAGAAAATAAGATCAATTTTTCCCGGAACTAGATCAAAAATTATATCATGACCGCGTTCTCTTAAAGTAGATGCTAGAAGAGAGACAGACTTATTACCACCGCCCCATGCACCATCAACAGGCTTTCTATTGAGATAAATTCTCATCTATTAGCTTTCCTTTAAGAATAATATAGAGCTGCGGGCTTTCTTGCCAAAGAGCAATCAAAACTGCTCCGGATCGTATGTTTTGAGGTAAGTTTTGAAGATCAAACACAGAAGGGACTTCGTTAAAAATTGCATCTTTGACGCTATCGTATCCAAATCTTTTTACCCAGGATTGAAACTTTGAATATTCAGCGCTTTTTAAAAATTCATCGTGCCAGACGGTTGACCACAAAAAATTGTCATCCTCATATGCGTACTCTTGCTCTCCGTCTTTCACCCATCCAATTTTATAGTTTTTGAATCTCCAGTGATCTCCTAGACCCCAGTCTATTAAAAACTCTCCTCCCGGGTTTAATATTTTGCTAATATTCTGGAAAAATTCATCTAAGTTCTTACAAAAATACGCGCAGCGAGTACAGACTACTAGATCATATTTCTTTTCAATATTCCACGGGTTGTTAATGTTCCAATTACCCAGTGCTAAATCATAAAAATCAAAATTTGAAGATGTTATACTTTTAGTCAAGCCGTTGTGTTCACTGAATCCTAGTAAAGCGACAGACTCATATGTTTTGTCGGTATCTATAAGCGATCGATAGGCAGGAATAATAAATGGATCTGACTTTCCCATTATAGTAGCCCATCAATAAAGCAAAATTCTATTTTTTCTAAATCCTTAGTGAGTACTTCTTCTAAGCTTTTTCTTGCAGCTTCAGAAAAGTAATTTCTATCCCATTCACAAGCATGATAAACTATCTCAGACTTTTCAAACAGCATTAAGTCTTTGATAGGTGGTGCCGAATTGTAATAAACTACATCATTTTTCTTATTTTGCTCACCTCCATATACTTGAAGGCAGTAGTCGTCGGGAGAAAGAGCTAAAATTTCAAATCCTTCATCTCTTGCGGCCTTTATCGCATCAGGTGACATTCTCCATGCGGGAGGTCGAATAATTTTTTTAAATACGTCGTTGAGCCCAGCGGTATGAACTTCATTTATCATTACTGAAAGCACTTGCGTGGCTTCGCTATAGGTTAGGCGAGCAAGTTCGTCATTGTCAGACTTCCCAGGTATTCCGTGATAGTGCCCATGAAAACCTATCTCAAAATTCTTTGCTGGAAGTGACCTTATAATTTCACAGAATTTAGGAAACTTAGATATTAATAGAGGTTCAGGAGTAGCAATGTCTCGGCGTGTTGTTCGCCAATATCCCGTCGGTATAAAAAGAGTAAATTTTATATCAGGAAAAAGTTCTATAATTTTAAAACATTGCTCTAAGACTTTTACAGAAGACTTTGGATGAGGAGTAATGTCATCAATACTCACATTTACTTTTATTTTTTCATTGTTCATTTTTGCTAACTAGTATCTTAAACTCTGGAAAATACAAGTAATCTATATTAGTTCCAAGATAGCAATTTAAAGAATGTTCAGGAGTTTCACAAATAGGTTCACGATCATTAAAGCTCGTATTCAGAACTAAGGGAATTCCTGTCTTTTCATAAAATTTTGATATTAGTTTGAAATATAATGGATTTTGATTTTCGTTTACCGTTTGTATTCTTGCAGTTCCATCAAAATGTTCGATGGCCTTGGCTTTCCCAAGTTTGTCTTTTTTAATCTTGAAAACAAAGCCCATATACGGCGAAGGAAAGAAATTTTCAAACCATTCTTCTCCGGCGGACTCTAAAACAGAGGGTGCAAAAGGTCTGTACCATTGTCGATGTTTAACTTTGTCATTTATGATTGACTTCATGTCTTTGTAACCCGGGTTGGCCAGGATGCTTCTGTTTCCTAAAGCTCTTCGACCCGACTCGCTCCTACCTTGAAAAATTGCAACAATATTGCCATCTACTAGCAGATCTACAGCTTCATTGATATCAACATTTTTCCTGGTAATTATTTCTTCTTTTCTGGTATCAAGAGCCAGAAAGACATCATCCTCATCGTACTCTTCTCCTAGGTACGGGCTAACAAAATTTTCACCAATTACATCGTTTCCTAGGGTGCTATGCCACAAGTATTGACAAGCTCCAATTGATAACCCACCATCGTAAGGAACCGGAGGGACAAAGAAGTTATCAAAGTCATTCTGAAACTTTGTGACCATTTTTCCTAGAGCGACTGAATTAAGTGTTACACCTCCTGCAAAACAAATATTTTTAGTCTCTAGGCCTTCAGTGTCTAAAGCTGATTTTGTTTGATTTATAAAAGCTTCAAAATAGTCTTCTGTTATCTTTTGAAGTGCTGCAGCGATGTTGTATTTTTCTTGGTCGTCACTAGAAGCTATTTCTCTGTACTTGTTCAGGTAGGGGTGAAAAACATCTTCTTCAGGTGGGACATAAACGCCCTTCTTATAACCAGGAGGAGTGTACCTTACCTTAGGAAAATCTTCAGTGGCCATCTTTTGCAAGTCGGCCTCATACTTGCTAGGATCTCCTAGCGCTGCCATTGCCATGATAGAGCCTGCCTGATGACCTCTGGGATATCCGGCGGAAAGTTTGAAAACCATCCTTGTCAGCCTGCCCCACAAATTACCTAAACTAAAGACGTCATTAGATATGGAGCCGATCCTCTTGATCTCTGACTTATCACACCAGTACAGAGCTGTAGATACGCCCAGGCCATCTTCATCTAATCCTGCGCTATCTACAGTGAGAACAACGGCATTTTCATGCCCAGAAGCATAAAAAGCATGTGCAGCATGGCATAAGTGATGAGAAAAAAATTGAATATTTTCTTTGGGAAGATGATCGTGGGTATCAAACTGCTTTCCGGCGCCGCTCTCAAGATTAGTATTAGGGCAAGGAGAGACCCAGTAATCAACATCATCCATAGACAGGTTATTATTTTTTAGATAAATGTCTCTAAAGTATTCTAAGCTATTCCCGCCGTCTTCCTTAAGACGGGTATATCTCTCTATCTCGACATGCTCTACTATTTCTCCGTCCTCAAGTACGCAGTAGCCACCATCATGCCAGTTGTATAGACCTACTATTCTCATTCTAAGAATCCTTAGTTAGAAGAACTTGCCCATAATCAATTTTTTCGTCAGAGTAGCCTCGATCATCTAAGAATATCCTTCTATCCATAATAATGAGCTCTTTAGAGTCATCTTCAATTTGATCTATTAGATTAGAGCAATCAATATCTTTTTGATTTTTTCCTGGAAGGTGATAATCGTCAAACAATAGAAATTTATTGTACTTGTTTTTGCAATTTTCCCAATCAGACTTCACAGCATGATATCGATGATCACCGTCAATATAGATAAGGTCATAATTTTGACTAAGCGTGGGAATGTACTCCTGGGACACCCCCTTGATAAATTCTATTCTCTCAAACCACTCTTTAGGAAAGATTTTTGCAAGTTCAGTGACAAAGGCTTCGTCAAGCTGAGGATCTACTGTTGTAATTTTTCCTCCTCCGTTTTCTGCCAGTGCCATTGCTGCACACATGGTTCCATATCCACGACCAAAACCTATTTCAAGCACAGACTTTAAATTAAACTTCCTAATTAGTTGATAAATGAGGATGCCTCGCTCATAGTTTGGTCGAAAAAACGCACCTACAGATTTGTATAAATCAGAGCTTGGGTCTCTTCTTTTCTTAGCAGTAAATTCGCCTATTTGATCAAAGTCTCCTAAAGCAACCTGGTCTAAGTCAACTCCAATAGATTTAAGCTTTTCAACAATGTGAATTTTTTTTATGTCCCCTGTTCTTTCAGGAACAGTTTCGTCTTCATCAGCCGTGTTTTTTATAACACTGAAGTCTAGATGATTTACAGTCATTTTTTTCTCTTTTCGGAAAGTATTTCAATATCATTTTTTACCATTTTTTCAACCAGTTCTTCAAACCTGGTTTTTGGCAGCCATCCTAACGCATCCCTTGCCTTAGCATAATCACCTCTTAAAACATCCACTTCAGCAGGTCTCATAAATCTCGGATCTTGCTTAATCTTTTCTTTCCAGTCCGAAATTCCTACAACTCTAAAGGCGCAATCTAGAAAGTCTCGAATTGAATGAGTCTCACCTGTCGCAATAACATAGTCATCTGGAGTTTCCTGTTGGAGCATTAACCACATTGCTTCGACATAGTCAGGAGCATAGCCCCAGTCTCGTTTCGAGTCTAAATTTCCAAGAGTGATATGACTCTCTAGGCCGTGAAAAATTCTTGCTACACCATCGGATATCTTTCGGGTTACAAACTCTATGCCTCGCCTCTCTGATTCATGATTAAACAGAATTCCTGAGCAGGCAAACATTCCATAAGACTCTCTGTAATTTTTAGTTATCCAGTGGCCATAGAGTTTTGAAACTCCGTACGGGCTTCTAGGATAAAAAGGTGTAGATTCTTTTGCAGGATTTTCTACCATTCGGCCAAACATTTCTGAAGAACTGGCTTGATAAAATCTAATATTTTTGTTAGTTTCTCTTACAGCCTCAAGCATTCTTAGTACGCCCACGCCGGTCACATCTGTCGTATGCTCAGGCGTGTTCCAGCTTTCTCCTACAAAAGACTGCGCTGCTAAATTGTAAACTTCACACGGATTTGCTTCTTTTAAGCATCTTACCAGAGAGTTTTGGTCAGTCATATCTCCGTTTACAAAATTAATTTTTCCTTCAAGGTGCTTGGTATTTACCCTGTTCTTAGATGAAGATCTTCGTTCCATCCCGAAGACCTCATAATCTTTCCCTAGAAGAAAATCAGCTAAATGGCTGCCATCCATGCCATTGATACCCGTGATAAGTGCTCTTTTTTTCATAATAGAATTTTTTCAAAAACCTTCAAATACTCAGCTCTGTGTTCAACTATACTGTACTTTTGAACGTTTTGATAATTTTTTTCTATGGATTCATTGCTAGGAACTTCAAATTTTTGAGATGCATCAAAGATACAATCCTCTTCTAGAACAAGATTTGCGATACCAACATCAGTAGAAACTATAGGGACCCTCATTGCTGCAGCTTCTAAAATAGATTGAGGCCCACCCTCTTGTCTAGAAGCAACCACATAAAGGTCGCATGCGTTGTACATAATACTCAGCTGCTCTAAAGAAGCTCTCTCAATAAAAGTGTAATCAATGTTTGCAGACTCTAATCTGTCAATGACGTAGCCTCTTCTCCAACCACCGAGAAGTACATGAATTTCTTTTTCAGTCGCTAATCGCTCCACCTGGTCACAAAAGAGATCGGGGCCTTTTTCAAGTTTAGGGTTTTTTGATCCACCTTCTGTGTCTCTTTGAAACGATCCTATGATAAATTTCTCATCAGGTAATCCCAGTGTTTCTCTCGCATGCTGTTGGCCTACTTGAACCCATGTCTCAGGGTCAAACCAATAAGGAATAACAAAAACAGGCTTTTGAGTTAGCTGCCGAACGAAAGACTCAGTCTTGGCATTGGGAACATGATATGCATCAACAAACTGATCTCTTGCTAAGAATTCTCTTTGCTTGTTAATGTCAAATTTTTCTGGAACAATATGATGAACTGTAAGAAGAACTTTTTTCTCATTAAGTAGATTTACTGGCAAGTGGTTCCAGCACCATCCTGCTAGAAGCCAAATAACATCACAATTTTGCGGGTTATCTTCCCACACATCTGGGCAATACTTCTTCCACTCACTCACAATTCTGTCACATATCCAATTTTCTCTTGGTGGTAATGTAAAAATTTTCATTTTAAGATCTCTTTAAAGAAGCTTAGGTACTTTTCTGCAGCAATTTTTATATCAGGAGTGTGATCAAATTCATGATTGGAAACTTTTTGGTAAAAATTTAATCGTGGTGGTTTGTAGAGCTCAAAGGGTTTTAGATCCCACTCTATGTCCTTTATTACTACCGCATCTTTTCCTGCTATTTCTCTCGTTCCTCCAGCAGATGCACAAATGATCTTGCATCCTGCAGCTTTTGCGTCAATAACTACATTAGGACAGTGGTCAAGAAGTGCTAAGTGAATAAAATACTTTGATCTCCTGTAGAGCGAGACCAGAGTCTTCCAGTCTAAGTTACCACAATAAAAAACACTTGGGTCATGTATGCGAACATCCGGATTATTTCCTGCCACAACTAAACAATCAGAAGAACCTTTGTGCTCTAAAAAATACCTTATATTTTCAGACAGGCGCTTATGAGGTCGCCATGACGATGCACAGCACCATATATTTTCAAATTCATCTGTTCGGGGGTGAGATATCGGTTCAATACTTTGGACTAAATTTACATCGGTCCCATTGTGAATCACGACATTGTTTTCTTTGGTACCGAAATATTTCTCTGTCAAGACCTTATTGAATTCAGACTGGAACACAACTCCATCAGCAATATCATAGGTGTTCTTTATGGGCCTATTTAAAGCTTCCCAGTCCTGCTGGCTGTTAAAATATATTCCGTCTAATCGCTGTATAAGAGGTGCTATTTTTTTTCCTGACTGAATAAAAGCAAGCTGAATGTCATTTTCTTTTTGTGAATTTATCTCGCATCCCATTTCCGCCAGAGACTCTCTAAGCTTATTGGCAAAGCTGTTTGGGCCACTGCTTGAATTAAAGTCTACGTTGTCAAAAAATATTTTCAATTCTCTTCAAGTATCCTATTGCAGAATTCATACCACCCAGGCAAATAAACACGGTTTGGCTTTCTGTACGTGTTGTGAGTTTTTTCAATACCTCTTCCAAGGTGCATAAACATCACATTACCCTCTGGATCTATCGATCTATCAACATGAAATGTCCGATATTTTTCTTCCAAAGTCTCAGCTAGAGAATGGTCATTAAAAGTGTTTGGAAAGCAAAAGTGAGGAAGGTTATTATCTCGGCAGTGCTGCGTGTAAGAGTCTCCCACATCTAAAATCATTTTTCCATCTTTGTGAACAGGCATGATATCAATAGTTTTAGCTAGCTCTGTCTTGATTAACAATCCACTAATGTGAACTGCGTTTATTCTTGCTGGATCTAAAACCGTTCCTACTAAAACATTACCTTCGCTTACTTTTAAAGAAATGCTTTCAAAAAATCTTTTATTTGTCACACAAGTATCGCAGTGAGCGATAAAAACATATTCAGTATCTGTATGCTCAAGTGCTTTATCTACACCTAGTCCATTTGCACTTGAACCCTCACCTTTCTCATAGATGTGAGGAACTCCTGGGTTCTGAATCCATGTAACGTTATTAGCGAGGCTGAGAACATGTTCTCTGTAGGAATCATCGTCAGAATTCTCAACGATAACATACTTTATCTGCAAGTCATCAGGCTTAAACTTCTCAAATGACCTTACAAAGATATCAGCTAGGTGAGGTGATCTAAAAGTTGGAGTAATGACAGTTATTTTTTTCATTTCTTTTCTCCAACAACGCATACGAATTTTGCCGGGTCGGTCTCAAAATACTTTCTCATAAAATTTAGAAGGTACTGGTCTGTTTCATTTGCGTTAACAATATCTGCTGGGTTCTTAGTCCAGCGATAGGCATCTATGACTTTAATTCCACAAGATTCAAAAAGAGCACCGAGGTGATAAAAAGTCAGAGGATTTTTATGATCAAAGTCAGAAATATAATTAAACCAGTTGCAAACATTGGGAATTGTTGCAACTATTTTTCCGCCTGTCTCGAGAACATGAGACAGAGATTCAACACACTGAAATATTTCTTCTTTTGAAATGTGTTCGAAAACTTGGTTTGCTATAATGGCATCAAATTTCAATCCCTCCGGAATCTGGTCAAAAGAAGAAAAATTACAATCTAGAGAAGGGTCATTGTCAAAAGTGTAATAGTTTTTAGAGAGATGGCTGTTGACGCCTTTGCCTGCGCCAAAATCTAACAAGCTATCTCCTGTCAAAACTGCTAGATTTAAATTGTCAAGCCTGATTCCTCTTACTCCTCCAAATTGAGCTTCAACTTGGCCACATTTTTGATGGAATTCTGTGTAACTGATCATTTGATAAAACCCCTCGCTCTTACGAAATTGATTGTTGATATCTGCTCAGTCTCGCACCAATTTCGATCCTTAGAAGGAATAGACGAAGAGTCAATATTGTAAAGGTAGCAAACTTCAGGAATATATTTGTGCTTCTTGGAGACATGTATAAGTGGAAGCATAAGTGCCTGGTCGTAACCCCGCTTAAACCATTCTCCCTTTGCGCTCTTAAAATTTTCATTACTAATTTTTTTAAGAAGAGAAGACTTAAACGTTCTCAGGTGAGATGAACGCCAAGGCCAAAAATAAGGATTGACCTGGTCGGGAATAGGTCCAGAAATATTCATTCCATTAGTGTCCCATTTGTGTGCAGTCCACACAACTTCTGAACCGTTTTTATAAGCGTCTATGAGAATGTCAACTGTGTTATCATTACAAAGAGAATCATCACCATCAACGACAGCTATTATCACATCTTCACTATCTTGGTAGAGCTTTGCAACTTCAACTATGTTCTTGAGGGCATATTTCTTTTCTGTGTTTTTTTGAATTCTTACTTTTGGACCTGGTGCTACTTTCTCTAGCTTCTGCCAAGTTGAGTCAGAAGACATATCGTCGATAATAGTGCATTCCCAATTTTTATTTTTTTGTGATCTAAGCGATTCAATAAGAGTATCAATATTTTTTTCAATATTGTAACTGGGAACTATGAATTGAACTTTCACTTGGTCCAGCTTTCAATCACGCTTGGCATTGCTTTATTAGTTTCAATATGAGTAGTTTCATCTTTGCCGTTCCACTTAGTATGCCACACCCATCCGCCTAATTTTTCTTTCATGAGCAACGCTCTTTGAGTTATCATCTCATCAGTTACGTCTGCCCATGGACAGTCAAACATCATATTATTTTCTGGGGTGTCTTCTTTGCCCTCGTTGTAAAGTGACTTCCAGTGCTTGCCCCAATAGTCTCGATACGTCTTGATTTTTCGCTCAAGATCCCACCAGGAAAAGTGATACACAGAAGGGAAAGAGCTTGTTACGCCATTAAACCACTCCTGATATGACTGCTTTGCTTCTGGATTTACATTAACTTGCTTTCTTACATTATCTACATCTTGAGTATAGAAGTTTCCACACGGAACAACCTCGAAACTATCAGACCTAATATAGTCACAACCATCAGATCCTGGTGCAGAGTAGACATGACCGGTTTCGTCAAATTTTCTAAGCTGAGCGGGAATTCCATGAGTAATATAGGGCTTATTTCTGGATAAGCGCCATTTCCATGGGAAAATATCTGCACGAACCTTATCTGGACCTCCCCAAAATTCTATTACAGGGAGCGCTATCAAATCCATATTGTTAGGAAAGTTCTTACAGAGATTTCTAATTTTTGCGTAGTCATCCTCGTGAACTATCTCGTCAGAATCCATTTGCCAGCAAAAGTTACCGGTACAAAGGGATCGTGCAAGCGCTTTTTGAAGACCATCAAAAACTGCAAATCTCTCATGATCCCAGTCTCTTGCTTGCTGATGTATGACGATTTTTTCTTCTTTTTCTGCCAGCTCTTGAAGCTCTTCCCATGTACCGTCTTTTGATCCGCCGTCGACAATGACAACTTCATCACAAAAGCCTAATAGCGACTGGATAGTTTGTTTCCAAGGATAATTTTGCTCGATGCAATCTTTTGTTGTTGTATATCCGCTAATTTTTATGCTGTAACCCATATCGTGCTTTATTCCATTCCAAAATCTGTCTCTTGCCGCATACAAGTAAGATTCTGTAAGTTCTAGATCGTCAGTGTCAAACCACTCTTCGTTTTTGTGCTGGACATTCTCGTTTAGATGAAGTTCGCAACCTAAAATCTTTGCTTCTATCACCATTCTTGGGCATGTATCTCCTCCCGGAGGTAGAAAAACTAAGCCTTTTGACTGTGCCAATTTCTCAAGAAGCTCTTCGTAAGGCAAGCCCCAAAAAACATCATATTCTAGATCGTTTTCCTTACACCAATCTTTTGCAGTGTCTACACCTTTGATCCACGAACTGGAACCTAAAATGGCCCACTTATTTTTTTCTGTATTTTTGTATTTTTCTCTGAGAGCTTTTGCTAGCATAAAGAAGCTATCATCGAAAACCGAGGACAGTACTGTATTGCTTTTTTCACTTAGAAAAGGGAATTTTTCGTGATAGATGGACATCTGCTTTTCAGACATCCACCAGAGGGATTTTGCACCGTAGAAAAGAGAAGACACTATTTTTCCGTGCATTTCGTCATGACAGTCACAGGGTTTATTTTCTGCAACCTCATGTTTTTCAGGAGATCTGTACTTGCAAAATTTATAGTCATACTCTAAAATAGAGTAGCTCATATTAGCAACAATAGTGGGAATAAGCTTGTAATCTAGCGAGGCAAAATTACCAAATATCCAGTGCTTGTGATGACCCTGTTCCAGCATTTTAAGATTCACTTCTTTAGAGTGAACTTTAAAAATTGTGAACGGAGAGGAGTCAATTAGAGCTTTAGTTGTAAGCTCTGCACCCCCAGGGTAATCTTCAGCAAACATATCTGCGACAAATACGATATCGCAGTTATCAGGTATTTTTTTAATCGAAGATTCAAAAGGGCTTGTATTAAACATTTTACTCTCCGATGTCATTATACATCGAAGTCGCTATTTTTTTAGGAAAAATAAGCTAAAGTATTTCTGATCCCAGGCTTGCTAACTTTGATCGTTCACCTTTTATTAGGGTGATGTGCGCAGAAATATCATATTCTTTAAACTTCTCAACAGTATAGCTTAAGCCGTTAGAAACAGAGTCTAAATAGGTGTTGTCAATTTGATCTACATCACCAGTCAAGATTATCTTAGTATTTTCACCGACTCTAGTAATAATAGTCTTAAGCTCGTGAGTAGTTAGATTCTGTGCCTCATCAATGATTATGATTGCATCTGAGATAGATCTTCCCCTGATATAGGTTATAGCTTCTATCTCTATTTTTCCGCTCTCAATATACATGTCCAGAGTGTCTTTATCATCACCAAAAAGGTAGCGAAGATTATCTCTGATAGGTGCAATCCAGGGCGCCATTTTATCATAGATGTCTCCGGGCAAGTATCCGATGTCTTTGCCTACAGCTTGAACCGGACGTGAGATAACCACTTTCTTGTACTTTGCATTAGTTGACAAAGACTGTTCTAATGCTGCAGATGCAGCAAGAAGAGTTTTTCCTGTGCCGGCTTTACCTACAAGCGTAATCAGCTTGATATTATCGTCAAACAAAATATCTAAAGAGAATTTCTGCTCTTTGTTTCGAGGAACTAATCCCCAGGAGCTTTTAATTTCAGGTATTAGTCTAAATTTATTTTCTTTACCCATATATCGGACTATCGCTGATCCCTGTCCTGAATTTTCATCTTTTAGAACTAGGAACTCATTCGGATAGACATCATCTACAGGGATGTCTTCGAGATCTGCATATCCTTGAGAATATATCTTGTCTATTACTGCTTGATTTATACTTGCTCTTTTTACTCCTGCGTATAAGCCTTCCTGCTTGTCAACTATTCTATGCTTATTAAAGTCTTCGCATTTTATTCCTAGCGCATCGCACTTAACCCTGACATTTATGTCCTTGGTTACTAGTATGACTTTTTCTTCGCTGGTCTCTTGTAAGCATTTGGACATTGCCAATATTTGGTTGTCTACTGTCGCCATGTCAATATCAGGAGGGAACGTGCACGTGATATCCGCAGAACTCAATATCCTTAGTGTTCCTCCACCTTTAAGCTCTATACCCTCATTTATAGACCCGAGCTCTCTTAGTTTATCAAGAGTTCTTACGGCGCGTCTTGCATTTTTGCCTGCTTCATCAGGCCTGCGCTTATGCCCGTCCAACTCTTCTAAAACAATTAGAGGAATGACGATATTATTATCATCGAAGGAGAGGAGGCACTCTGCATCATAAAGCAGAACGTTAGTGTCTAAGACAAAGGTCTTTTTCATAAAAATCCTCTAGAAAATTAATGTCAGAAAACAATATAAAGTGCTTTGAAGCACACGAAAATAAAAAGATATCTTGCAGGATGAAAACCTGTAAAAACTGGATTGATTGCGAAAACGGTCTTAATTGTGTTTTAATTGCTGCAAAGGCCGGACCGAAGACCCTACAAGAAATTGGAGAAATATTCGATTTAACTCGCATGAGAATATGCCAGATAGAAAAAAGCATACTGGGCAAAATAAAATCTTCCCTTCCTAACTAAATATCTTTCTTTTCATTTATTTTGTTAAACAATGGTGGAGCCGGCGGGAATCGAACCCGCGTCCGCAACCTTTAATTGTAGGGATTCATTTACAAGTTTAGCTGGTTTTTGGCTCCAGCAAGCACATCTCAAAAAATGCTTACTTTTAAAAGGAGTAAGCTAAACATTATCTCAAGCAACTTTCTGTTTATCGGTTGTTGCCACCTCACGCATCTACTGGTTTTTAAGCAGCGACTGCGAGAATATCAAAATCGTCGTTTGCGATTATTATTTTGTGCCTTTTTACCTGGCCAGGCACCTCCAGGACTTGCATCGCCTTCAACATCCGACCACGTCGATACCGTGTCGGCCCCATCAAAGTTTAAATTTAGTCTTTGCCTTCTTCTAGCGAAGTCTTGACTAAGTCTGCTGCTGCGTTCTTCAAGAGACGCAATCCTTTTCGTGCACGAGTTCCTGCACTTTTATTTCCTCGGGCGTTTTTATGAACATCCAGCTCCAGGCTTTCTACCAAAACCTTCAGTTCTTCCCATTTTTCTATGACTTTACTCATTTTCTACTTCCTTTCGCGTAGCTTATTGATCTACTGAAACAGATCGATCATATTCATTACGTATAACGTCGTTTAACTTTCCAATGTACCCAGTGTTTCGCAGAGTTTTAAAAATTAAATTTTCCTCAGCAAATTCACCTTTTCTTTCAAGGCCAGCTTTTCTCATTTTCATGATCTTATCTTTTGTATTTTGCAAAGATAATCGCTTGTCCTCTAAATCAACCAAGGCATCTATTCTACTCATAATATCTTGTGATTTTTTAAGGACGTATTCCTCGTCGATCTCAGGATTGGTTCTCTGGGGGACGACAAGCCACTTGTTTCTTAAAACAGAGAACACACCTGTAGAATGGTGTGGTTCATTGGTATCTTGTGCATACAGTTCAACGTCGTGATCCTTGATCTTTATATTGTGCGAATCATTCCATATTCTTCGCTTGGCATCAAAAAGATCTTTTATGAGGGTTCCCGACTCACCTTCATCTGTGTAATCAAATAGTACGTGCAAGTCTATATCGCTTTCGCTAGTATAATTGTAGTTTGCCATTGATCCTGTTAGGGTAATATCTTTTAAGGCCATCTTAGGATCAATAGATTCTAGAAAGTCGTAAGCTACTCTTAGTAAAGCTTTTCTTATCTCAGGTTTAAGTTCAACTTTAAATTCATCGCACGAGGGATCATCGCAGACAGTATCCCAGATATTTTTGTTAAGTAATCTATTCACTCTTATCATTTGAGAAACCTCATCACAAAGAGTAAATATTAAAACGTATGTATTTTAGCTATCTAGGATTATACTAGAAGGTGTAGGGGTACTTTCTAAAGGACTATCTTCCTGAAGCGACTTGTAAGCATTTGTGAATACCAGCATTGCTTTTCGATCTTCTAATTCTAGAGATAGCAAATTAATAATTTGAAGAATTTGATCTTGATTTACGCCAAATTTCATAATCTCAGAAACAATTTCCCGAGACTTCATCATTTCTTTAGCCCATTTTTCTGTATTTGTCTCACCGTACTTTTTTATATCTGCCATTTTAATCGCCTATAAAATTTTGTCCTGTTTCATTTACAATAGAATATTTTTCATATCCGTTTATTTGTAAAAATTTTGATGAAACCTTTCCTTCTATTTCTTCAGATGCTAATTTTACTCTTGACTTCCAAGCTTCTTCTTCAAGGATGAATTTAACGCTTTCATACACGTGAATTTCACAATTATAGGACTCTAGCAAGCTTTTAATTTTGTCAGGAATAGAAATGGTTACATCCTGCAACGTTGCAACAGAAAGGCTTTCATCCTTCCCAGAGTATACTTCGCTCTTGCAAAGATCAAAGACTCTGTGAACTACATCGCAATTTGAGCACTGAACTAATTTTTCTTCTACTTCATCATTTTCAAGTATTGAAAACACTAAAAATTTATGAAAGACAGGCTCTTTTCTTTTTCTATACTGGGGTAAAACACAATGACACTGAACTAAGTGTCTTATGCCTTCTCTCATCTATTTTTGCTATGAGCAGCTAATGCATTCACAAGATAGTCTGATTCATTAGACATTGACTGGTCGATCGTGTCAGACATTAATTTGCATAATCCCGGTATTTTATCGTGTTCAACAGTGAGCATTTCTCGAGAAATTGCTGTTCTCAAATTTTTCTCAAAGAGAATCTTGGACTGATCTAATACTTTCTTGACACCCTGCATAACATCGATTTCAAGTGACATCTTTTCTCCTATTCGTCTACAAAGATCCCAGAACCTAAATGCTGGAAACTATTGTATAATTGATAACCCATATGGATGCCGGTGTAAACAGAGCTTGAAATATTTTCCCCTAAAGATAGTTCATAATTTTTAAAAATTCTATCTATGTCTTTTCTTTTTAGGATTCCGTACTTCATTAGGGAAGATGAAGATCTAAGCGCTAAATCAATTTCTTCTATTTGAGAAAATTTTTCTTGCGCTGAAGTTTCTGGGAAGGTAATTTTCACAATTCTACTCGTTAAATTATCAATTCTCTGTCTAAGATAGCTATCTTTTTGATCACTTTCTCCTAAGTCTTGGGAAAGCTGTGATATTTTTGATTCACATGCAAAATCAGACTTTGAATTTTCAATAACAAGGTAGTCTGTGTCTATGTCTATGCTTTCGCAGTACGTAACTTTTTCTTCATCAAAGCTAGTTGATATACAACCTGTTTGATAACCGTGATATTCAGCACCGGTCGATAAAGATATGTCTCCTAGATCATTCATAGATTCGTAATCTTGATCTGGACAGCAAAGCATTACATCAATTACGCCTCGCTGATTATTGGTGAGTATAGTTGAGACAACTTCTGGGCTGAACCCTAGACTGCAAATTAAGCATGCATCTCCAGATTCCACCAAGTAATTTAAAATTCTGTCTATCTCTGAAACTTTTTCGACAAAACCTTCTATGCAAATTACAAAAACATTTTGCCTTGACCATCTTCCTGAAAAATGACCTATGATGTTAATATCAGGCATTATATTAAATCTTCTTTGACACTTAGCTTCAATTATAGTTATCGGCAAAGAGCTGTGTTCAAATTTTATCTTTCCGCTTGGTCCTGCAAAGTCAAGTGCTTTCATTACGATTTCAAAAGTATCATTAGAAAAATTTTTCTTTAAATAATTCTTTAAATCTTTCTTTTTTGGTTTCTGGAGAGCACTATTTATCTCCCTAAGTATTTCTTGTGTATTTTCTTCTGATTCGTGGGTACTTAAATTGCTTTCCATCAAATAGATGAAATATTTCAAAAGTATCTTTGATGAAAAAGCAGAAATTTTTTCTGATCTGATTAGATGATCTACGATAATCTGGGAGAAAGTATTGATTACCCTGTTTTTCGACTTCATTTTAATAAGGGTAGTAATCGCACTTTGAGATACTCGACAAGAGTTGTCTAAATTAAAAGCAAAACTACTGTCTTTAGACAGCGTTTTTAGAATTTTTATTAAATGTTCTAAATTGTAAAAAATGTCTTCTCTGTGTAGTACAGATGTTTTGTATGACACTTTCTATCCGTCTCTCCACAAATTATTTGCGGCAAACTTTATTACTTCTTCAGCAGAGTCTTCATTATAACCGTAATCTTCTATAAGCGTAGCGACCATGCCGCCGTATTTCTTTTGCTGCTTATTGTCTCTAGACTTAGACTTGGTAACAATTCTAGACATATCTTTTACGGATGCCATCAGCTTGTTTTCGATAGCTTCCTTAAGCGGGCCGTAGGCTTTCCAGTCAATCTTCTTTTTAGCACGAAGAAGAGTAAACATGTAAGTAGTAACATCAGATCTAAATCCGTCTCTGGCTGAGCCCGTGATTCCAATATTTTCTTCGATGGACTTCATAAAGTTCTCATCAGGATCCATCTCTTCACGTGTAACCGTATCTTTTACTCTTGACTTATTAACATAAGCTTCTGCGTGGTCAAGGTAGTTATCAAACAGCGTTTCAGCTTGCTCTTCGTAAGCACTAACAAAAGCTTTTGTAATTTCCTTCTCTAAGATTCTTAGATATTCTTCGTGAAGATCCTTCTGGAGATATTGAAGATATCTTTCTCTAGCTTCCTCATCAATAATCTGTTCTTTTACTTGCTTGATTAGGGAGTCTTTGACTGAGATTGGAGTGACCATATTTCTATCAGAATCTGAAAGAGAAGAATCGATCGCCTTGGTGATGAAGCGTGTTGAGATACCGGTCATGCCTTCATCTCGGGATTCCTCTCGAAGATCTTTAATGTCGACCTTCTTGACTCTTCCCTTTTCGATGATGTCCTCTCCGTTGTAGATCTTCATCTTAACCAAGGGATCAACCTTACCAGAGGGTTTCAGACGAGACATCACAGCGAACATTGATGCCACCTCAAGTGTGTGTGGTGCGATGTGAGCATCAAAGTCAGACATCTGCAACATCTTCTGGTAAATCTTTACCTCCTCGTCAAGTTCTAGGCAGTACGGGACATTAACCTTGACGATTCGATCAAGAATAGCTTCGTTTGTGTGGGTGGATTTAAATCGGTTCCATTCCGCTTCATTGCAGTGTGCAAGAATCACGCCGTCGAAGTAAATCATAGCGCCTTTGCCAGGGGAAGGAACTGCCTTCTCCTGTGTGGCTGTAATCATCGTGTGTAGAAATTCGATCTCATTCTTAAAGACCTCTACGAACTCAACAATACCTCTGTTACCAACATTAAAGGCCCCGTTCAAGGAAAGCACTCTGGGATCATCCTCGGGATACAGATCCAACTTCGAGATGTCCTCTGAGCCGATAAGAATTGATGTGTCCTGTGTGTTGGCATCTACGGGTGGTACAACACCTACACCTCTTCTACCTCGAACTGAGAAGGAGGATTGCTTTACTGGGAAATCTTCATACTTGCCATCGAATTCTTCTAAGAGTCTGTGACGACAAATAGGACAGAGGTCACCTTCGATCTTTACACCAAGCATCTCTTCAAATTTAGGACGAAGTGAACGGGGTAATAAATGCAAAGGCTCTTCTCGGATTGGGCATCCGTCTAGATGGTAAATATTTTCTGCTTTTTCTAAGCCTCTTTTAATATGCTCAATAAGCGCAGATTTACCTGCCCCTACAGGCCCAAGAAGGAGAAGTACTTGCCTACTTTCCTCACCCTTCATGGCAGCAGAACTAAGAAAACGCATCACTTTAGCTAGCGATCTCTCCATGCCAAAGAAGTGAGGCTGGAAATAGTTATAAGTCTTTGTCTTTTCACTATCAAAAAGTCGCCTGCAGCGCTCGTCAGTTTCGTCTAAGACTTCAATTCCATCTTCAGTCAGAACATCATATAGTCTTCGATGGGCAAGAGCAGCAATCTTAGGATTTTTTTCTAAGACGTCTAAGTACTCAAGAAATGTACCTTTAAAAGATTCATCCTTCTTCTCGGCTCTCTGCTCGCTAATAAGATCAGCAAATTTTGATTTTGACATTTGTAATGCTCCACACGTTCAATAATACACAATAATAAGTAGGAGTTTAAATCTCGAAAGGTTCATCTTCGATTATAGTAAAGAACTTGAAATCATCTCCCCAGAGATCTAGTATATGATCACATACATTGTGCGCGTAATCGAGGTCTAGGTCCCTGCCGTCATGTTCATGCCTAAGAACCAACGTGTGATCCTTTTGCATCTCATCTATATAAATGTTTGGCAGTGAGTTAAGACCCACATTTTTTATAAGGTCCTCACGGAGTTGCTTCCAACCATCATTGTCAGAAATATCATCAATTGTCCACTCTTTTTTCTTCTTAGAATAAGAGAAAAGATTAAGTTCTTCACAAATCTCTTTATTAAGATAAGTCCTAATGAAAGATTCGTCGTTATGTGAAGTTCTAGCTATAAAGCATTCTTCTAATCCCTTGTTTTTCTCGATCCACTTAAAAATAGTAAAACCTAAGTGATACGGATTAATCCTTCCCACCATTGGTCGAAGAACTTGATTGTGAAATTTTAAGAAAGAGAGGTGAAACTCTTGAGGCAAGTCCAATTCTGACATTAATTTGTAGTGCCAAAAAGAAGCCCATCCCTCATTCATGATTTTTGTCATGGCTTGAGGCATAAAATACATCGATTCCTCACGAACAATATTGATAATGTCGCGTTCCCACGGTTCTAAATTTCTAGAGTACTTTCCCACAAAACTTAATACATCATACTCTGGCTCTATAGGAATCTTGTTAATATCAAAGCCCGAAGGTAAATTGTCTGGCTTGAAGTTTGCAATATCAATAAAGTGCTGCTTTGCCTCTTCGTGAGTCCTTCTCTTTATTCCAAACTCACGATGATTGTGATACTTGAGAGCATGGCAAGCATCAATGATTTTCTCAACATTCTCTACGCCAATATGAGGATTTTCTACATATTTCTTAATCCTCTTCGCAGAATTACGGAAACGAGAGATTACATTTGCCGCATCAGTATGTCTAAACATTCTGTTATTCTTAAAGAAATCAGAGTGACCAACACAGTGGGCCATAATAAGAACTTGCAGAGGTAGAGGATTCTCAGTCATCAAGTAGGATATCGAAGGATCACTATTGATGATCATCTCGTAGGGTAACCCCTCCATGCCGAGGTTGTACATGGTGTGTGTTCGTTCAAATGACTTGCCGTACGACCAATGCTGGTAGTGTGTGGGCATTCCGATGTACGACATATAACCGATCATATCGTGATAGTCGCAAACTTCGTAATCAATAGGGTACCAGTCAAGGTTATATTTTTTAGCTAGCTTAACAATCTTCTCATCCCAAGACTGCAGCTCTTCAAAAGTCCATTCCATTATTGATACCTTCCGCCAAAAAGCTTTTTAAATGAAGGCCAAATTTCTTTAGCATTAATCATCTTGAGTGTCTTAAAGGTTTTGTCTACTAAGGGTTGATAAATATCCCACATTCTAGAGTTGGAAGAATCCTGTCTCCACTGGGAAGATTCGCCGTTCGGATCGATCTCACAAAATGCGTAAAGCTGTGATATTGCCTTCAATTTTTTAGAGGCATTAAAAGCTTTTTCTTCATCTTCTGACCAGTTATCTCCATCAGAGCAGTGAAAAGAATAGATATTCCAGTTGCTAGGATGATATCTTTTCTCCACAACTTCTAGTGTCAAGTCTATCGCAGGAGAGATAAATGTTCCTCCGGATGGCGCCAGGCTAAAGAAGTCATTCTCACTAACTTCTTTTGCAGTGGTTGTGTGAGCAACAAATACTACTTCAACATTGTCATATTTGTGGCGCAAGAACTGGTAGAGAAGAAAGAAGAAACTGCGTGCGATGTATTTTTTCTCAGTACTCATTGAGCCTGAAATATCCATGATAAAGAATATTGCTGCAGATGAGATCTCTGTTTCTTTTACTTTGAAATGCTTGTATCGAAGATCATCTTCATGAAAAGGAAATCTTTCATCTTCTTCTTCATTGAAGGTTCCGGCTTTTTGTGCCATCTTCTTTCTTCGTATTTTTTGCCTGAGAGTTTCTTTCTTAGATAAGCGCGGGCGAATGCCTTTTGTTCGAACACCTTTTCTCTTAAAAGTATCTGAAGCTAGAAACTTAAATTTCTTCTTATCAAGATCCGGAAGCTCAAGGTCACTAAAAAGGTATTCTGCGAGTTCCTCTAATGTAATCTCTACATCGTAGTACTCCTCACCTGGTTTATCACCCGGTTTGTTTCCTGCCTTCTTGTCTTCCTTATCCTCGGCAATCTTCTGACCTCTATGGATATCTTTTCCAGGAGCAGATCCCACCTTTTTAGAGTTATCGCCGTAGATAAATTGGTATTCTTTAATCCCTTTGACAGGGATCTTTACTTTCTTCTTTCCATCTTGGCCGATAATTGATTCTTCCGCAACAATGTTGCGTATGCCTTCTTTCAAGGCTTTTTCAATTTTCTGTTTGTGTCGAGATCGATCTGTTGCCGATCTATCAGCACTAGACTTGTGTTTTCTAAAGGTACTCATATTCGCTCAAGGTAATAATACCCCAAAAAGCGCCTGAATTATAAGGACTGCAAGTGTTGATCCAAAAAGCCACTGCAGTTTACTAAGATTAGATTGCCATATTTTAAGCCTGTCAAGCTCTAAATTATGAATCTCAATTTGTCGAACTTTATCTTCAACATCTTTCTTCCAGGACTGCAGTTCTTCAAATTCATCAATTTTTCTTCTTGCTTCCTGAACAAAGTCCCATCTTCTCTGAGATTCTGCTTCAAGATCTCTAACTCGGGATCTAACTCCGCTCTCTGGGTCGTTAATAGTATTGTTCATTACTTCAAGAGATTCTTTAACCTCTCCAAGCTGGTCATTAGTGTGTTGTACATCTTGTACAAGCTTTTCAAAACCACCATTGAGAACATGAGATGAGTTTAATAGAGACTCTATTTGAACAAGCTTATTTAGTATTGCTGCAGGTAGCTCTGCCATGATCATCTCCTCGCAAAAGTAAATATACTAAAAAGTCTGTTTATGCAAGTACAGCTCATCAAGGGGAGGAGGAAAAAAATACTCCTGGCTCGGCACAGTTTTTACTTTGTATCTAAAAAAATCTTAGAAAAATATCGCATGCTAAAAAGAGAAATATTCCTCCGTTTATAATAACAGTATTTCGAATAACTCTTTTTTGATCGCTTTGAAGATGATCGATCTTGCTCTGAACTGTTAGATATCTTTCAGACATTAAGTCAATATCCTTGTTAATGAGACGGATATCGTTGCCGTGTACAGGCATGTCATCATTGGTCAGGATCTCATTAATCTTAAGCTTCAAGTAAGCCATATCCTTAGCCATAGCTTGGGGATTAACTCTTCTGCGCTCAGACATCTTCCATCTCCTGACAGCTGTCGCATGTCATCGACATGACACCTTCGCTAAAGTTCATCTTCCAGCTATCTAAATGCTGTTGATCTTCGCTGTCAAATTGTGCTTCACAATCACCGCAAGTCTTGGGCATGGAGTCGACTATCTGCTCAATCATACTAAGCTGAGCTGCCATTGCCTTCTCAACCTGCTTAGCGGCATCTCTTTGCTCGCGTGCTTTTTTCTGTCGAGCCTTGTCTTTTTTCTTCTTCTTCTGTAATTTAGAATTCTTTTTATAAGAAGATATCTTATTCAATTCAATTCTCTTATTCTTACTCTCTGTTTCAATTAATTAGATACAGAGCAATTGCGAGACGTATAATTTTTTTATCTAAAACCTGGTCCAAGAATACCTCTAGAGTGGCCAGGACCCTTAACAGAAGTTACCTTTTTCTCTGCCATGTGAACCTCATCACCCATCAGTCTTTCGCCGTGAGGAATCTCACCGCTGGTAGCCGGATTAGGTACATCTTGGTGCAATTGCATCTCGCGTTCATGAGCCATCGGCTCCATGCGATTTAGCATGCTCTGCAACATAGCACGTGCCTTGATCGGGCAGCCACCAGCAGCTTGCATAACCACATCCATCATTTCGTGATGTCCGTGACTAGGTTCTCTGCGCATGATGCGCATCTCTTTCAAAATAATCTTTCTAAGCTGTTCAGCATTTATCTTCATTTTTTTATCCTTACTCTGAGGTTGCCCAGGGTTGGCAGGGCAATAATAGATTCTTCTTTTTTGGTTGTTTCTTCTGGGCGATTTGTCGTACCCACCGATGCCGGCATGGGTAAATCGCGGGCTTTAGCCAGGAGTTTTCTATCACCAATAGTCTCCGCCCAGTCTATGTACTTATCAATAAGCGTCTTGTGTCCTATTTTCTCTGCAGGAGACATGCTATTCCATTTTTCTTCTAGGTGTGCATCAAAATAGTTATTTATCATCGTCGCGACGGTGAGTTCCGGGGCAGTTTTTGATCTTCCGCGTGAGAAAGCTTTCCATTCTTTTTTGTCAACGCCCATGCCGTCGATTTCAAATTGAAGTTCTTCCATTTTTTCTTCAGCAACTCCGCTGGCGACCTCAATTTTTTCTTTTTTTGCTCTAACTTTTTTAATGCCTTTTTTAGCGTCGTCCGCGTCATACGTCCTTCTAACACCAAAGTCACCGCCAATCCAGTACTTGACGGCGACCTTTATAGGAATGGCAACCCCATACTTTGCGAAACTTCTAGGAATAGCGTCAAAGAATCCTTTGATACCCTCCGCGGCCTGGGATACGGCAGGTTTTTCTGTATTTATCTTGCGCAACTCATTGATCATCTCTTGCGCAATTTCTCCGTTTTTGATGGCGCGGTCAACTAAGTCCTCATCTAGGAGATTTAAGTACTCTCCAACTGTCTCGTTCTTAGCAACAAGACCTAGCATTTCAACAAACATTTCAACCACCGAATCGGTGGTTTCTGTGTCTTGTTTTAAAACCTCCCTCTTCTGCTTAAGCTCATCATATTTTGCAGCCATCGCTCCGGCTAAGGAAACCACGGCGAAACTCATGTAACCGTAAAACAAGACTCCTTTTGTCCAAAATACTTGAGATTTAGTAGCTCCGTACCTTCTCATCGCCGTAGCGATGGCAGGAGAAAAAATAGTATTACCCGGGACAAGAAAAAGATTAACAAAACCTTCAAGCAACCTAAGAGATGTTCCGATCTTTCCACCGGTTGAGCTACCCGGGATTTTTGGGATAGCAAAGTCGCCAACTTCGTCAAGATATGTTTGAAATTTGCTTAGCGGAACGCTAAAGCCGTCCTTAAGCTGGCTGTTTGATTTTTTTAACTGCTTAACGTAACCCCTAGCCACGAGCTCCTCAATAGGCTCCAAGTTACCCTTGTCAGTGACAATATAAACCATCCTCTTGCCGCCTTCCATATACGAAGGTGCATTCTCTGGCAAGTACCTAAAATCTGAACCTATTTTTTTCATTTCTTTTAAGAGCGGATAACCTACATCGGTCGTCTTTATTGCTTCGGCAGCAGCCTGAGCAGCTGCTTTAGATTCATATTCTCGAATTGGCCAGTCGTCAATAGTAGAGTCTCTAGCTGGGGCAGGGACATCTCTAGGGGTCACAAGATCATCGCCTGCTTCTATTTGGCTTCTTCTCGCATTGAGGAGCGCTTCAAGATTAGCCGCTTCATCAGGACGAAGATCATCTCTAAAATTGAAAAGAGCATTTAATGCTTCATCCACCTCATCAGTGGTTTGAAGTCCCGCAATTTTATCAACTTCTACGCCGGCATCGAGCAATTGTTCCCGAGCTCTTTGGGCATTCAAAAAAGCTTCTGCTTCTGCGGAGGATAAATTTAATTCTGGAATCCTATTGTCAATAGCAAGCCTGATTTCTTCCACATCATCTGCAGCATAAACTCCGGCTTCAACTCGCTGATCGATGGTATTTCTAAGTTGCTCCAGTTCGTCGACAGAATCTAAGTCTTCGACGTCGCGATTACTTAAGCTCCTTCGAGGCGCATCGCGCCTGACCTCAATTCTTCTAACTAGATCGTCGTAGTCAATGTCAGACAAGACACCGTCGCTTTTCAGCTGTTCAAATCTGGTCGCCAGGATATCATAATCATCTACGTCGAGAGGACCTCCCCTAGAAACTATAGTAGCACTTGGTAAGTCATTAATAGAAATTGGATTTTCAAGAAACCTTGCCCCTCCAAAAGTCGAATCAATTTCAGATGCTAATTTAACATCTGCTCCGTCCCCTCTTGCTCTACCTACAATACGAGGTCCTTCCGGAGTTCTTGCAGTTGCAATAAATAAGTCTGGATTTTCTCCTACCTTGATGACGTGACTTTGGCCAGTTTCGGCAGAATCCCGAAGCGCTTTTAAAATTTCTTCTTTTTTTCCGGCAGAAACACGCTTCATTATGTCTTCAATTGCCGCGGCAGGGTTTGGTCGAACTCTGCTTCCCCTAGTGAATGCCAGAAAGTCATCCCCCAGGCTTGCCTCAACTGGTCCGTCATAAATTCTTTTAAGCCGTCTAAGACGCGCGGCTTGGCGCGCACCAGTAAATGGCTTGCCAACAATGCCGATTATCTCATTAAGCGGTTTTTTGCTTTTTTCGAGATCGATTTCATTTATGTTGATCCTAAATTTCATAATTTTATCCTAAGGTGCAATACTAACTATTAGAGGTAATTTCCTTTGTATTCTTCCTCTTCCTCTTCCTCTGCGCTTTTTACTGAGCTTTGCGCCTTATAAGGAGGAGAATTGCGAGTCAGGTTGGATTGTGCAAGAGCTTTCATGATGTCAATAGCTTCCTTGTACATGCCATCATTCCACAGCCAGTCTATTAAGTCATCATGATAGTCTACTAGGTCAATTGAGTTGGCCTTCATCCACTTTTGAAATTCCACTCTATTTTGAAATCCAGAAACTTTTCCCCTGCCTCGAATAACATCCGTCACTAAGCCCTTGTTCTTTTCAAAACCCGATGCTTTACCTGTTTTTCCGAGATACTCATTATACTCATTGTAGAAGTTTACAAGATCTCCGGGACTTTTAGATCTTCTAGATAGAACTTGCTCAATGTCTTTTTCGTATGTTCCGAAACCTGCAATAGCTTTGTACACCTCTACGGCATCTGTCACTTTCTCGTAGCCGCCGCCGGTATAGCCAGCAGTTGGAAACCAAGCGGGTGGGTCATAAGAGTAATCGCCCCGAAGATTACCGTCAACCAGGTCATCAACAATCGCCCTGATATCTCTGGGTTTAAAATTAGAACCTTCAGGTACAACACTTAAGACAGGGTAGACCGCGATCGCAAATTGCTTAAAATTTTCACTATTCCATTGTCCGACAGCAGAAATAACACCTAGCTTGTCAAGTGCAACATCTCCTGTACCTGCCGCCAGACCGATCATAACACTACCTAGTAAGCCTCCGGTGCCGAAGATATCAACTAGTTCTAGTGCGGCAACCGAACCCACGCCAATCAAAGCTTGCCACCACTTGTTACCCTCTATTTGCTCCGCAAAATTGTTGACAACTCTCTGGTACTCATCCGGACCTTTTCTCGCAGCTCGCATTAGAGTCGCTAGAATTCTTTTATCGGAAATTAAAGCTAGATAGACTTGCATCTCTCCTAAGCTTTCTGCAGATCCTGCCGCAGATCCTGTAACAGCTCTTAATTTTTCTCTAGTTATCTTTCTAGCTCTTTTGGCTAGTTCCTCTGTCCGCTTATCAAGCGGGATCGATTCGAGAGGTGCACTTAACTCGCTGTCCATAGAAGAAAGCTGACTTACTTTTTTGCGTTTACCTTGGGCACTCTGCGCGAGCTCGATACCTCTCTCGACTTCCGAACCTGCCGGAAGAGAAATAGTTTGTTCGTCACCCTTTTGCTCGGATATAAGCTGATCAATGTCAACCTTAAATTTCACTATTTTTTCCCGTTGATCTCATAATCCAGGTAGTGATAGACGGAACCTAGATAATCAGAAGCTTTTGTAATCTTGGACTCAACCCACTCAGGAAGGTCATCGGATTCGCGAATCATGTGGCCAAGCTGCTGAGAGTATTTGGCCGACCGACGTAACTGAGAAAGAGCCATCGATCCTTCATGATCGCTGTGGTCTAAGTCACGAACTTCATCCTCGACGTCGACATTAACCATTACATGATCGGAGGGCATATGACGGGGCTCCATATCTGGTGCACCACAACCGCAATCACCTTCATCTAGATCTTCTGCTTCTGAGAGAGGTGCAGGAGATCCAAATCCCATTCCCCCGACAAAACGCATCTCTTCGAGAACTGATTTAAGTGAGTAACCGTGCTCTTTTACCATTGGTGTCAAGTCTTGGACGCGCGCCTGCGGTTTTTCAACAACTGCCGGGACATCTTCTGGAATGTGTTCAAAATCATCTGAGAGTATTCCACCCACGTTAGAGTCTTCGATCGGCTCCACATCCGAAGGATGTTTCGCGTTGGCGACATTCTTGCGTTTTGCGAACTTTTGTAGTTCTGCTTCGATAAGGCTTCGGAGGTCGTTTTCATTTATTTTCATTTTAAATCCCTTGGCGACGCGCATTTGAAAAATGCGGGTTTTCATGTTTTAAATATGTTAAAAGGCTACTATTATTATACAATCTTTAGATGTGAAGGGAAACCAGTGAGATCTCAAAGATTTTGTCAAATCTTATGCCGATCTCGCCCGGTAACTTTTAAAGACATTTTTTTGTTGGGGCTTCGTATACACCCAAATCATCCCGCTAAATCAAACTCAATCCAACGTCAGGTCTCTCAGACCCCTTCTCGGTCTAAAACAACGGTACCCATGTAGAGTAAGATACCCATATGGCACGGAAAAAGCGCAGAGTCATCACAGAGGGCGCACGGCGCATGGGACGCGGGAGCGAACGGGTGTACGCTTACACATTTTCCTCGTATCGCCGCGAAAGCGGTCCCTATCCAATCAAGGTAGGTATGACGCGTGGGAACAGCGCGGAGCGCAGGATCGCGGCGCAGATCGGGGCGTCTAACGCGGAAACCCCTATCCTCCTATTGGAGATCTCATGCGAGAACGCTGCCCGGTTAGAGCGCTCCTTGCATAGCAGACTGAAGAGTAGGCACATATCGGATGTTCCCGGCAAAGAGTGGTTTAGTACGACTCCCGAGGAAATCACTCGACACTTGCGCGCGATAGACCCTTCTCACGTGGAAACATTTAGTCAAGCAGTGATGGTTTTAGTAGGTTGGTTGTGGCGCAGTGTCTGCGCAGTAACCTCGTCTATCTGGCAGTTACTCTGTTGGGCATGGAAAGCCGCGACGAGAAAGAGTCGTCGACGCATTAAGCGCCGTACTAAGCGAGCCTTAAGGCGTGCTGAGGAGAGGGTAGCGAAGACACTGGTGTTCGGGCTGTGTCTCGCGTGTCTAGTGGTGTGTGCTACTTAGTGACCACGAATAGAGCGATGCCATTGTGCCAGTCAGACTCCGCGAAACGTGTCATGCGTACATCGTGACTAGAATGACTAGGTACCCAGCCGTCTGGGGGACTGTGAATCTCCACCTGCATGCAGGGCTGAATGCCCACCCGGTCAAATGCATCAAAGGTCCCAAGTCTGGGCCCTGCCCAGTTCCAATCGTCTACCAAGATGATGGCAACATCGGATAGCGCGTCCCACGCTGCAAGGATGCCATCCATTTGATCCTGGCGGCTATGCGGCCCATCAAAGAAGTAGATGTCAATCGGACCCCACTCGTTAAAGTCGACTTTTCTAAAGTCGGCGTCGACAGCGAGATGCTGGCACGTTGAGAGCAGCTCCGCCTGCTCATCCCAACTTCGAAAACTAGTGTACGACTCCATAAAGAGATCCTTGGGTCCTCCGAACTGAGACCAGTTGTCACACGTGATGCCCTTGATCCCTCCGTTACCGTACATTGCTGAGAGAAAGGTACTGCCGGACCACGTGCCCACCTCCGCGTAAGTTAGGCCTTCTGTCGAGCACAGGTTGTTGAGCAGGTGACGAAACTTGCGCCCTGACATTCCTCGCATCTGTAGAATGCTGTGTGCGGGATGGCTCTCGGTCGAGGGAATGTTACTCTCCTCTGCTTTCGCGCGCGTAAGGGCATCCCTGACATGTAACATTGCTTCCTGTGCTGTCTTGAACTTGCTCATATTCTCATATTACCTGGCTTAAAACTACATGGAAAAAGTTTTTGAAAATTTTCTCCCGAAGAAATTTTCGAGATTGAGCTTTTTAGTATTAAAAAAAGTTTCCGGAAATTTCTGGAGCAGAGTGAGTTTAGACTTAGGCCCAGCCCAGGCTGCGTACCCCCTACACAGTTTGCAAGGGCCCCCTGCGCCTAGCCCCCTAAGGGGCCCCCGCGCTCCAGCGCCCTACGTCCAGGCGCCCTACGCCGCTAGCGGTTTGGGAGAGCTAGACCAGGAAGTTCACCACCACCCAGCAGCTAACACCGATAAGAGCGGCAGCACCGAGGATACCAGCGAGGATCTGGAGGACCTGCCTGGTACCCTTCCAGACAAAGGCTAGGAACTTAGGAATACCGGACAGGGCCAACCAACCAAGTGTGATACCAAGCATCACGTAGTAGAGGATGGTGAACCAATCATAAGCGTCGTACATAACCTATCTCCTTGATCTCGCACTTATTATATCACTAGTCCTTGCGCCTTACACTAGCCAGCATGAGAATGCCCTTATTCTGGAGCCACTGACCGATCATCCATCCACGCTTCTGACACGGCCTTGCAAGAGCGAATAGCAATCTACCTAGGAATAGTCTCATCACTTCCCTCCGTACTTCCTGGCTCTCCACCAGGTTCTTATTCTTTCTTCTAACGCCTCCCCCAAAATGCCAAGCACCACCGAGACGGTGATGCCTAGCACGACGAAGAGGTTTGCCTCAAGTCTATCCATGATGTCTTAGTCGATACTTAGTGCATTGACCAGTTCCTCCTTGGTAAGATTGTGACGTCCAACGATATTGCGACGCTTAGCGATGCGGAGCAGGCTCTTACGTGTCTCTTCACGAAGTCCTTCCACGCTAGCCCGAGATGCCTCTTCCATGTCGATGTCCAACGAGAGGTCAGTCATCAAGCGATGTGCTTTGCTGTAAGCGCTTTGCGCCTTCTGGAGTTGGTATTCCAGGTTGCGGAGCTTGTCCCACGCCTTCTCAGTACGGGTCATAGCTGCACCGAGCTTGCCGAGCTTAGCGGCCTTGGGAGCTTCTGCGATCAGAGCCTCGTTACGGCTATCGCGGAGTTCCCAGTTGCCTGTCTCAGCGTTGAATGTGTTTTGGAAGAATCCGTGGATCCAAGTTTTGCGTTCTGCGTTTGCCATGTTTGTTACCTCCCCAGGTATGTTGTTTGGCTGTTTACGTCTATATTATAACCGGTGGTTCTAGAACTTACACGTTTTCCTGCTCAGCCGGCTTGTGAAGACCGACCATGAAGGCGAAGAAGGTACCAAAGCTCATGAGCTCCTTGCGGATGTCCTTGCTCCAGATCCAACCTGCCTCGATGGGCGCGATGAGAAAGATCTCGAAGAAGTTGCCGACTGCCTCGTTGGCGTGGAATAAACGTCCTAGGCTTCGGCTCTGATCACGTCCAAAGGCTTTCTTGATGTTGCTGATAAGGTCTTCGAAACGATCCATGTTGCCTCCCCAGGCGGTGTTCTTTACGTTGCTATTATATCAGGTGTCTCTGGAAGTTACACTAGATTCTTAACCAGTAGAGGCGGATCACCAAGATCTTCGTCATCCGAAGGAAGGTAGATGCTATTTCCGAAGCACAACCGATCTGTTTGGCGCGCCACTTGAGCAGGGTTTTGAGGCTGTCGATCAAAGCTTGTAGGATGATCGTAGCTATCGTTCTGGATGGCATCCAGGGTATCGACGATGCTTTGTAGGACCTCGATGCTTCGACCTCCAATGTTGGTATCAGCCTTGCAGTGCTTGATCAGTGCGCGTACTTCTGCACGAGCTGTTGCGAACTGTGAATCGATATTGTTGAGAGCCATCTTAGCTATCCTCCGGGGCTAGAACTTCAATGAAAGGGTTGCTCATCTTCACAACCTGCTTATTGCCAACGAACCATTGAGCTTCTTCCGCCTGCGCGGTGCGGATGAACACGGTCAGCGTCTGCATCGTGTGGTTCACCTCGATAACCTTGCCATCTGCGATCTGCTCAGAGCGGTCACCATTCCAGGGGTTGAAGAACCTGACGATCTGTCCCACGTAGTGCCCGTTTGACTTATCGATCTCACGACCTGTTTGATTCATATCCATGTTACTTACCTATCCTATCAAAATGCCGGCGGCAATACTAAGTGCTAATACGCATAAAGCCATCTTACTTAGCTCCCATATGGAGGTGCTTGAGAGCAGGCTCAATTTGAGCGTAGTGACCGAAGGAGCCAGGAACTGCACGGCGGATCCGAGCCTCTGCTTCCCCACCATCGCGCGCCTTGATCTGGCGAACCCGAAACACCGAGTGCTTATTGTAAAACTTAACAACGAAAGGTTTGAGTGAGCTTGCCATGTTGCCTCCTATTCGCCTACATTATAACATCCACTAACGGGAGTTACACAACATTCAGGTTACCCGATTGGTAGCTTATCTTTGAGCTCTTTTGGGATCATCGCCAGGATTTCATCGATGTCATCATCTCCGTAGTCAGCCATCATTTCAATCTCATCAACTAGATCCATTGCGCCTGCTGACCGCAGGTGACCCTGTACTTCGCTTACTGCATCAGAGTTTGAGAAGAAACCGACTTCGACAGCTTCATTAATGCTAGCATCGTAAGGGTGGGCTGGGATATTGTTGTTAGCCATCTTTAGCTCCTTATCTTCGCACCTATTATAACATCCTCGAGTTGGAGTTACACTAACGCTTGGGCTGAAGTGATAGGAGGCCAACGCCACCCAAGACCAGGGCGATGATAGGAGCAGCGGGAAAGAGTAGGATTGTGCCGATGCCGCATAAGAATGCTACTTGCTTATCGTTCATGCTTAAACTCCGCACTTCACACTATGACCACCACACCCACAATCAACTAGGAGGCTGACTTCATCATCATCAACACCCACAACAGGCACACCAAGCTCATCAGCCGCATGCTCCAGGTTCAACATCTGGGACTCTTGCATAACCACTTCACCGGACTTCACGCACACCATATTAAACTGTTTGATCCATAACTCTCTTGCCATCTTTAGCTCCTTATCTTCGCCCCTATTGTACACTACCCGCTTTTGGGTTACACTATAATAGGTTAGTAAGGTTGCATTTGTTCTAACCCTTCTAGGTAGGCCATAGCTAGAAAGCATAAGAACATTGCAGCAATTGCGTATCCGGGTTTAAGGTCACCAGCTCGGTAGCCCTTTGAGGGAATGTCTTCTTGATAGAATAAGAAGTCTAACATTATAGCACCTCCACGATGAAGTCGGGGTCACGTTGGATGCTGACCCAGCGCGCATGAGGTCCATGAGGTCCTTCGGTCTCAGATGACTGAAGTAAGATGAATGGCCCGGGAGCCGATGTGCGAAAGTTGACAGTGTCTGTCTCGCCTACTACTTCCCATGCATCGCCCTGTTCACGAACTCGGTTCTTGCCGTGGCGGCTCTTACCTGCCAGCTTAACCTTCTTGCCGATCATCTCAAACTTATGCATATTGCCTACCATTCGCGCTTCCCCTTGTGCTTGGCCTTGCGGCTCTTTCCGGATTTGACGTCCTTGGAACGATTGTGATGAGCTCCATCTTTACGATTCAGCAACATCTCCATGACGTGCTTTTGTCGTACCGTGATTCGCTTCATCTTCTTCTTCCCCTTGACGCCTTTACGTTTCATTATAACTACTGGCTCGGGAAGTTACACTAAAACGAGTTAGTCTCAGCACCTCGTGCGTCATAGACAAAGATCTTTGGTACGCTGTGGTCTTCACTGGCCGGAGCATCAGTCTCTTTGAGCAGCATGTTGCGCATAAACTGTCGAGCTTCGATGTCCATCTCAAACTCACCGTAAACTCGGCCGGTGTAAGCATTGACGACGTGAACTTTATTGGGATCCATTGAGAGCTTCCTTGTTATCTTCGCAACCATTATAATCTATGACTTCTCGTCTTACACACAAGACCCCTAGGCACGGCAGGAGGGAGGCTAAGTTTGTTGCCTCGCCTCCCGCCCCTGGGGAGAGGTGTGCCTAGAGAATGCCGTACTCCCGAAGACCCCGTGCCGTCATATCGAGCACGTATCCGTGACCAGCGCCACCGAATCGGTTCTTGGGGACCTCGAAGACGCGGTACTGGAAGAACTCACTCTTCTCGCTATCTTCGATGCGCAGGTGGCAATGAGCGTCCACCATGTGCTTGAGTTTATTGGAGCCCGCCATCTTACCAGACTTGGTCACCTGGCCAACCACGATTGCGCAGGCGTAATGCTCTTTGCAGTAGTCCGTGATGGCTTGGAGTGAGCGTTCAGCCGTCGCCGTCGTAATGCGGCCGGAGTTGAAGTGCCCATCATCCAGCGTTTGAAGCGAGTCGATGATGACGAAGAGTTGCTTACCAGGGTTGGCTTCGCGAATCTCATCACAGTGCTTGAGTAGCGTAGGGACGTGGTTGTCCTGGCCGCAGACGAAGCCGTTCCGAAGATTGAGCCGATCCACCACACCACGAACCTGATAGAGACTTTCCTCTGCCGTGTTGAAGAGGCAGACATGACCTTGACGCGTTAAGCTGTCAGCGAGCTGGAGCATGAGCGTGGTCTTACCCGCACCTGGCGTACCGGTAAAGAGGGTGCAGACCGATGGGGTCATACCCTTGCCACCGAAGGCGTCATCGATGAACTTGATGCCGGTCTTGCAGCGACGTTTGAGCGCGTCCGGAATATCGATCGAGAGAATGTTTGCACCGCGTTCGATGTCAGCATGTTGAGTTTTGAGTCGCATTATGAACCTCCCCAGGTTGTTTGCGTTGTTTTCGTTTATATTATAACCAGCAGCTTTTGGAGTTACACACTACCAAACGCCGCGGCACTCACCGACCACGTTGAGGTCGAGTTTCCTCAGGAGCTCGAGCACGTTCTTGTTCTTGCCGCCGACGTGCCACACGCGGAGCTGATCGAACGACTTCTCGCCGTAGTTCTTCCACGAGTAGATCGTGACCGGAACGTAACCCGAGTCGGACTCGATGTAGAGGTTCCACTCGTACTCAACCTTGTCCTGTGCCCAACCGAGCAGGGGTTCACCGAACTTCTCGACCAGCTGTTGGCCCGGGCCGTGCACGTAACCTTGAAGGCATGTACCGTTGACGTCGATGTTTCCATCATTGTGAGTTTGAACTTCAATCATGTTGCCTCCCCAGGCTTTGTTCTTTACGTGGATATTATATCAGGCCTTCTCGGCACTTACACAACTAGTAGACTACGCAGCCCAAGCCCATGCTGTCAACTCGAATGTTGGCGCGACGGAGTTTGAGCCCGACAAGGGCTGCGGCGCTGAAGACGTCTTCCGAGCACTGAGTGCTGACTGCTGCGGTTGTGCGTCCAAACATGCCGCGACCCGAGTAGTTCTCCCTGACCTCAGCTGGAATGCCCTCGAACTCAACGAGCTCTTCAACAATGGCTTTCGCGTGTGCGAGCTTCATGTCTCTCTCCTAGTCCATCAGGGGGAACGAGTTGTAGTAAGCGTTCACGTCTTTGACTTCTTTGAAGGTGTTCTCGTCAACCCACATCGGAGCACAACCGTCATCGAGATTTTCGAACGTGTCCTTGGCAAACTCAATGGCGTGCTCTTTGCTTGGAGCCATGATCTGGTTGAAACCAACATCACCGTAGGCGTTGCGTTTGAACTTGAATGACCAGAGTTTGGGTTCCATAACATTTTCTCCGTTATCTTCACCCTTATTATAACCGGCCTTCTCTTGACTTACACTATTCACTTGAGCCCGCATCTCTTCCCTCAGAGCTCGATCATGACCCTCTTTGAGCTCTCGCTTATTTCGATCGACCATCATCTGCTTACTCACTTCATAGAGCACGTCCCTCAAATGGTCGACTTGAGCTTCAGTGAGATTGAGCTGGACGAGCAGTTCGCCCTTGTCACCCGCTTCAGTGAACATGAGTAGAGCCCGATCAATCTTGGGATAGACGATCGCGTCGACTTCGACACTGGGATCACGCGTGCTAAAGCTTACGCCCTCGAGCTCGCCCGACACGTATGTTTTCCCGTGCCGGTATTTCTTAGTAACTTCTACTTTCATCGCGCCTCCCCAGGCTTTATTCGCGTGTATTATACCCCACTCATCTCCCACTTACACAAAGACTCTGAGCCTATCGGCGACTCTCGGAGAACCGTGACAAACTTGACAACGCCTCGATCATCACGACCGAAGAATATGACGGGGGTGAAGGCGAGCGGGTGACGCATCGCTTCATCAAGCCCTGTGTATGTTGTGATGATATCTAGCTCGTCGTCAGTGAGATTTGTCAACACTACCTCGCTCAAACCGAAATGGGTTCGCTTGAATGGTCGTCGCTATAGCGAGGGAGAGACGAGTGCACGAGTCACACGCTGGCCTGCGCGATCGTCGAGGGCCATCACTCGATCTCCCTCAGGTAACCTATGTTCATATTCTACCCCCGCTATAGGGAATGTTCATCTCGATTTGAGCGAAAAAAAGTCCACATAATGTACAACTGCTTATACATTTTATTTGCAGTGAAAGACTGGCGGCTTGCTGTCCCGGTGTGACATGGAGAGACAATGAGGGACAATGAAAGACAATATGTGACAATCCGAGCGCGCGCGGGGCCTAAGTAGAGCAGCAGTGGTCACAGGACCAAAATCCCTCTCTAAAATGACAGCGCAGACTTTCGCTAAAACGGTAGCCCGATGACCACTGCCCTTCACTCATATGGTCCGAGATTACAAATGTCCACTGCTGCGCGGTGATGGCCTAAATGGCTCGCCTAAATCACCGTACGTACGCGTTCGCTAAAACGGCATACGTGCGCGCGTTCGCTAAAATGACACAGAGCACAGGGATCGCATGGCCGAACTGAGGTGTATGCGCTATAGCGTGCGTCTATCCATGCGCTATACGATTCGCTATAGGTGCTAGTAGTATAGAAGTTTTTATTATGACTTCCCGGCAAAGTAGCATTCGGGTGTGATGTCACTCAGGTCGAGCTCGGTCTCTGGATAGCGATAGACGTTGCCCGCGTAGTTGCGTAGGACCAGACTGCCGTCTTCCATTCCGACCACGTAGTTGGGTGAGAGCGGAATCTTGCCTCCGCCGCCTGGAGCGTCGACCACGTAGTGCGGACTCGCCATTCCAGACATGTTGCCCCTCAGGCCCTTGATGATCTCTAACCCTTTCGCTATCGAAGTCCTGAAGTGACTGATGCCTTCCGCTAGGTCACACTGGTAGATGTAGTAAGGGCGAACTCGCATCTGGAGGAGTTTCCTGTTTAGCTCCATTACTCTCTCCACCGACTCATTGATGCCTTTCATCAGGACCATCTGGTTATTCATTGGCGTTCCGGTCAAAGCGACCCGATCGCATGCATCCCACGCTTCGTCAGTCACTTCCTCGATGCAGTTGTAGTGAGTGTTGAAGAAGATGCTCAGGTGTCGAGTTTGGTATTGCTTGAGCATGTACGCGAACTCTTCATTGCACCTCTGCGGCAAAGTCACCAAGTTTCGGGACCCCAGTCGACAGTACTTGATGTTGGGTATCGCACTCAACTCCTCGAATATTTTCGCCAGTCTTTTATCTGCTAAGCTAAGTGGATCCCCTCCGCTAATCACGACGTCGTTGACCTCTGTGTGTTCGGAAAGGTACTCGTAAACACCTTGATAAGCACGTTTGTTTGTCATTGAAGTGGGATCTGCTACCTTGCGCTTACGAGTGCAGAACCTGCAGTACATCGCGCAGTTGTGGTTTGTGTAGAAGAGCACGCGGTCAGGATATCTGTGTGTCAACCCGGGCACAACCATGTCGGCTTCTTCGCCTAAGGGATCATCCAGGTCGTAGTTAGATATGAGGGTCTCTTCCATCTTTGGTACCGACTGTAGTCTGATTGGGCAATCCGGATTATCCGAATCCATAAGCGCAGCGTAATATGGTGTTATTCCCATGTGAAAGACAGGATCGGTTAACTTGAAAGCTTCGCGTTCATCTGGAGTTACGTCTATCCATTCCTTCAGCTGCGCCATGTTTCTAATCCGGTTTCTTTGATGCCACTTCCAGTCTTTCCACTCGTCTTCAGTCCACGTGACTTCTTTTTTCATTTTGCCTCCCGGTCAAAAGGTAAAGCGTCGACAATATACTTATGCTTGTAAACAGATCAAGGTAAAACAATGGCAACAATGATTACAGATGACTGTATTAACTGCGGAGCTTGTGAAGCTGAGTGCCCGAACAGTGCGATTCGCATGGGTGACAAGTACTTCGTGATTAACCCTAATCTTTGCACTGAATGCGTAGGCTTCTATAACGCAGAGGCATGTCAAGAAGTGTGCCCAGTCGCGTGCTGCATTCCCAACCCAGGCATTCGAGAAGATGAGGTTACTCTTTACAGTCGGGCTG